>QMCE01001628.1_pt1 | contig 26312 bp, 13 predicted proteins | sample 1821851 | NCBI WGS metagenome assembly QMCE01 (sample SAMN09453174, study PRJNA476694) | Termite gut metagenome, whole genome shotgun sequencing project. | isolation source: worker | host: Odontotermes sp. | place: South Africa:Pretoria | collected 2016-01-28 | reverse complement strand
TCAGAATTTCGAACTGAAAACTTATATATGGAAAGGAAACAGCCTGGATAATTGATAATTATGAGAACAATAGCGGCAATCTTTGCTTTTGGGATCATACTTTCTTTATTTCGTGCTACTCAAATTCGATATATTTTGATATGGAAAGCCAATCAGTAATAAGGTGTAATGGTACTATAAGAAATCTTTACATCATAAGCAAAGACAACAAAGACAAGTTGTATTTTTCGATTTTACCGAACAAAAAAAGCCATAAGAAATTTAGTGTTAAAGAATTAAATAAAAATTATTCTGCTGAGGCAACAAATACTTCAATAAATTTGCAGAACTTCGGTTTTTCCTCAATTTAAAGCTATCATCTTTCGAGCATGAAAATCTGTAGCTATCATAGATTATAATATCCTGAATCTTGGTAATTCCTTTCAATGCGGCGTCGATTATTTTCAGCTCCCCACTTTTATGTTGCGCCGTAAATCCGGCCGTTATACTTTCTCGGTAGATTTGCCTTATTATTTTTACAATTTCCGGTAAAGAAAATTTAATTCAAACAGTTTCTGAAAAAATAAACAGATACGGTTCATTTTAAAGCGGCAGAGGTTGCATGATATCCCTCTTGAACGCGAGTATGTTACGTAGGCAAAAACATATGTTACATTTTTGTAAAAGATGTAACATATGCCAATTTTTCTGCAACAGAAACATATTACTCATTATAACTATACTTCCTACATTTGTCGCCGGGAATAAAAAATCAATAAAAATTATTAAAAACATGTACAACAACAGTTAACGTTATTTTTATGACATCAGAGAAAACATAGTTATTAACTATCTTAAACTAATGGGAATGAAAAATGTAAAAAAGAAAATTCAAAGAATTCCTTTCCTGTTTCTTTTGATGCTTTTTAGCTGTCTGACAGCTTGGGCGCAACAAAGAGTTACAGTGAAAGGAACAGTCGCAGACGACGGTGGCGAGGCTATAATCGGAGCCTCGGTAGTTGTGAAAGGGAATAGTTCAATAGGTACGATCACAGATATAGACGGTAATTTCACGTTGACCGTACCCGATGAAAATTCTGTTATTGTCGTTTCGTTCGTAGGTCTGGAGTCACAGGAGGTAAAGGCTTCAAAAGGAATAATCAAAGTGACCTTAAAAGACAACACGCAACTATTGGACGAAGTAGTTGTGGTTGGTTACGGACAACAAAAGAAAGCCTCGGTGGTAGGCGCCATCACACAAACCAGCGGCAAGATACTGGAACGTGCAGGTGGTGTAAGCAGTCTGGGCGCCGCGCTGACAGGTACTTTGCCGGGTGTGATCACCACTAGTTCTACCGGGATGCCGGGCGCCGAAGATCCTCAGATCATCATTCGTACGCAAAGCTCGTGGAACAATAGCGAGCCGTTGATATTGGTAGACGGCATCGAACGCGAAATGAGTTCGGTGGACATTGCTTCCGTAGAAAGCATCTCCGTATTGAAAGATGCTTCGGCCACTGCCGTTTTTGGTGTGAAAGGCGCTAACGGTGTAATTCTTATTACGACCAAACGTGGTAAAGAAGGAAAAGCCAACGTGCAAGTCAAGGCTAACATAACGGCCAAAGTGATATCGAAACTCCCTGAAAAGTACGACGCCTACGACACGTTCTACCTGATGAACAATTCCATTGAACGTGAGGCCGCTCTCAATTCTGCCGGATGGGGCAACTATACACCGGCCGCCATCATCGACAAGTATCGTCATCCGGCCAATACCACCGAATGGGACCGCTATCCCAATGTGGACTGGGAGGATGAGCTTTTCAAGAAAGCTGCCATGTCTTATAACACCAGTGTGAACGTATCGGGTGGTACCAAAGTGGTGAACTACTTTGCGGCTGTAGATTTCGTGAATGAAGGTGACCTGTTCAAGCGTTTCGAAAACGGACGCGGTTACAACTCCGGTTTCGGTTATAACCGCATCAATGTGCGCAGTAACCTGGACTTCTATTTGACCAAGACCACCAAATTTTCCAGCAATCTGTTCGGGTCGAACGCACAACGCCAATTGCCTTGGGGTATGCGCGATAACGACACCGGCGCCTGGAACTCGGCCTATAAATCCGCTCCCGACGCCATGCGCCCCATGTATTCCAACGGCATGTGGGGTTGGTATGCTCCACGCGATGCCGATGTGCCCAACTCTGCTTACCTATTTGCTACGGGTGGTAAAGAAAAACGTACCACCACCAAGATGACTACCGACTTCATTCTGGAACAGGATCTGGCCATGCTGATCAAGGGATTGAGGCTCAAGGCGAATCTTTCTATGGACTATACTTTTGTAGAGAACCAACGTGGTCTCGTCGACCAGTACAACGATGCGCAACGCTTGTGGGTGAATCCCGATACGGGCGAATACGTTTACAAATTCGATCCGGATACAGGTACCGGACTTGACAAGGTTATCAACCCCATCTATTGGCTACAGCAGTCCGGTAGTGCAGATATCGGCGCTACTTTCCGCAAGCTCTACTACTCCATACAGCTTGACTATGCCCGCACCTTCGGCAAACACGAAGTTACCGCTCTCGGCCTGTTCAGCCGGTTAAAAGAGGCACAGGGAAGTGTCTTCCCTATTTACCGGGAAGACTGGGTGTTCCGTTTTACCTATAACTATGCCACACGCTATTTCTTTGAAGTGAACGGCGCTTATAACGGTTCCGAAAAATTTGGTCCCGATTATCGTTTCGCCTTCTTCCCCTCGCTCTCATTAGGCTGGATGCTCAGTGAAGAAGCGTTCATGAAGAAGCTGACATTTATTGATATGTTGAAATTGCGCGCTTCTTGGGGACGGGTAGGTGACGACGCTGTGGTTGCCCAACATCTGAGATTCGGCATGGGGAACCGCTTCTTATACAGTGACCAGTATGCCAACAGCGGTAATGCCGTTATGGGCAGCATCAATCCGGATAACTCTCCCTATACCTTCTGGAGAATTTCGTCACTGGGCAATCCTAACATTTCCTGGGAAACGGTAGAAAAACGCAATATAGGTTTGGATTACGCTTTCTTCAACGGGCTGGTAGCAGGTTCGGTAGATGTGTTCAACGATACCCGTACAGATATTTTAGTTGCCGGCGGCAGCCGTGCCATCCCTTCCTATTTCGGTGCAACGGCTCCCCGGGCCAATTTGGGTAAAGTAAACACACATGGTTATGAATTGGAATTGCGTTTGAACCATACACTTAGCAACGGTCTGCATGCCTGGCTGAATACCAGTATGACCCATGCCGTCAATGAAATCAAGTTCAGAGATGACGCTCCCTTGCTGCCTGCCTATCAGAAAGGAGCCGGACATGCCATTAATCAAGTCTATTCGTACATTGATCATGGTAACCTGGCTACCTGGGACGACGTGATCGGCAGCAGCACCTGGACAACCGGAAACGACATGAAATTGCCGGGTGATTACAATATCATTGACTTCAATGGCGATGGTGTAGTAGACAATGACGACCGTGCTCCCTATCAATATGCCACCACGCCGCAGAATACCTATAACGCTTCTCTCGGTTTTGATTGGAAAGGATTCAGTTGCTTCGCCCAGTTCTATGGTGTGACCAATGTGACCCGTGAAGTCAACTTTCCGACGTTCCGTTCCACCGCCCACGTAGCTTATGCGGAAGGCGCATACTGGACACCCGGAGGAACAGCCACTTTACCCACTCCACGTTGGGGGACTGCCGTAGACGCAGCCGCTACCGGTACACGCTACTGGTATGACGGCGCCTACCTTCGTCTGAAAAATGTCGAAGTGTCCTATACGTTTAAGAACGACTGGCTGAAGAAAATAGGCATCAATTCATATCGCCTCTACCTGAACGGTGACAATCTCTACATGTGGACCGACATGCCGGATGACCGCGAATCCAACTACGGCCCAAGCTCTTCGGACGGCGCCTATCCGATGGTACGCCGCTTCAACCTTGGTATTGACATAACCTTATAATAACGAAGATATGATTATGAATAAATATATCAACAAACTATTTATCATGTCGGTCATTGCAGTAACAGGCATGATGGGAATGGCCTCATGTACCGACTATCTGGATAAAGCTCCGGAGAGCGATTACTCGGAGAATGACCCCTACAAGAATTTCAGAAATTTCCAGGGGTTCACCGAAGAACTCTATAACTGCATCCCGGTGGTTTCAAACAATAAAGACGCAGGACATACCTGTTTCAATTACGGTGAAGAAGAATACTGGGAGCCGCAGGAAATGCGTATGCAGGCTCGCAGTGTGGACAACGGAGACTTCTGGGGTTGGACAAACACTTTCTATGGCTACCCGAACAATCAAGGCGGGGCAGGTACAGACAGCCGGATGGACAAAGGTCACTTATGGGTCAACGCCTGGTATGCGATCCGTAAAACCAACATCGGCATTGCCAATCTCGAAAACCTGATAAGCGCTACCGAAGAAGAACGCAACCTCATAGAAGGACAACTTTACTTTTTCCGTGCATGGTACCACTTCATGCTGATGGAATGGTGGGGCGGCATGCCATATATTGATGAAGTGTTGCCTACGGACGTGACTCCCACGCTGGCACGCCTCAGTTGGCAAGCGTGTGCGGAAAGATGCGTAGCCGACTTTGAACATGCGGAAGGCTTGCTCCCTGTAGACTGGGATGCAACCACCGTCGGAAAAGCCACGCTGGGTAAGAACAATATGCGTATCAACCGCATCATGGCTATGGCCTACAAAGGCAAAACCTTGCTTTGGGCAGGTAGTCCGTTAATGAACTGGGCTTCCGGAGGCGCCAGAGAATACAATGCGGAACTGTGTAAACGAGGCGCTGATGCCCTCGGGCAAGCGCTTGCCCTCACCGAGTCAACCAACCGTTATGAGTTGGCCGACTTCTCCGAGTATAACGACCTCTTCCTGTTACACAACTCAAGTGGCAAGCTGAACGGAGTAAGAGAATCCATCTTCATGGAAAACATCACGCATTATAACTCACGTTGGCGCTGGAACATGGTCAACGATTTCCGCCCGCAATCCATCGAAGCTTCCGGTATCAAGGCTTATCCCACCGCCAACTACGTGAACCACTACGGTATGCAGAACGGTTATCCGATCAATAACATGACAGAAGCTGACGCCGAATCGGGCTACGACCCCACGCATCCCTGGAAGAACCGCGACCCGCGTTTCTACAAAACCATCATGTTTGACGGTGTGAAGTGGAGAAGTACAGGTGGCGCGGGCGGCACATCAGAACTGTTCACCGGAGGCCGGGAAAGTGAAGAAGCCAACGACAAGAAAGGCTGCTTCACGGGCTATATGAACAGCAAGCTCTGTCCGCAATTGATGAACACATTTGACGGTTATAAAGAAAATAATATCATGATCCTCAGTCTTATGCGTCTGGCAGATGTGTATCTGATGTATGCCGAGGCTACGGCTGTAGGATACAATGGCCCGAAAGGCAAAGCCACTACCTATTCGCTCACCGCCGAAGAGGCATTGAACAAGATCCGCGAGCGCGCCGGCGTAGCTCCCGTACTCGACAAATTCTTGGGCAACACCGCCGACTTCCTGAGTGAAGTGCGCCGCGAACGTGCTGTGGAACTATCTTTCGAAGGCTTCCGTTTTATGGACCTTCGCCGCTGGATGCTTCTCACCCAACATCCTTATACGCTGAAGACCAAGATTGAGTTCGACCGCGCCAATCCTACTGATTATAATTATGATGCACCGGAAGAAAATGCGATCATAAACCTGCGCGAAATACCATTGGTGGAGCGTAAATATACAGACAGACACTACTGGTATCCGCTTCCCAGGAATGATGTTAACATGTATGAAGCATTCTATCAGAATCCCGGATGGTAAATCTTGACGAATTAACTAATAATGACGTAAAAAATGAATAGAAAGTTTATATATATTAGTTGTACTGTTTTCGCCATGTCTCTGTTTCAGGCAGGAAACATTCAGGCACAAGAAGAAAACAAGGATAGCCATAGCCTGGTGAATGTGGCTTTCGGCACAGTTGCCCGGGAAGATTTGACACATGCCATTTCTACGGTCAACACATCCGAATTGACCCAAAAGGTAAATAGCGCCAATAGCCTGATAGGCCTGGATATGATAGGTGGATACACCGGCAGCATCTGGGGACAGGGAGCGCTGATTCTGGTAGACGGCGTACCGCGCGGTGCAGACCATGTACGCGCTTCCGAAATAGAAAACATCTCGGTATTGAAAGATGCCGCCGCCGTGGTACTTTACGGTAGCCGTGCAGCAAAAGGCGTTATCCTGATCACTACCAAACGAGGCAAAAACGAACCGATGCGCATTGATGTGCGCGCCAATGCAGGTATCAATGTACCCAAGTCTTATCCCAAATACCTGGATTCGGACTGCTATATGACCCTTTACAACGAAGCCGCCCGTAATGACGGATTAGCTCCGAGGTACAGCGCGTCGGATATTTACAATACCTCTACCGGAACCAATCCTTACCGGTATCCGAACATTGATTTCTACAGTTCGGACTACCTGAGAAAAACTTACCAAAATGCCGATATGACCGGCGAAGTATCCGGAGGTAATGAACGCACGCATTATTATCTGAATTTCGGTATCGACTACAGTAACGACCTGCTGAAATACGGTGAGTCCAAAAACGCCTACAACATGCGTCTCAATGTGCGAGGTAATGTAGATATGGAGCTTGCCTCCTGGCTGAAGGCTACTACCAATGCGGCAATTGTTAATACCAATCAGTATGCAGGTCGCGGGAGCTTCTGGGGAGTCGCACCCATTCTGCGCCCCAACTGGTTTGCTCCGTTGTTGCCCATCGACATGATGGATACCAATGTCGCCCAAATACAGGAATATATTACCAACAGCAATCACCTGATTGACGGTAAATACCTGCTTGGCGGAACATCGTCCGACCTGACCAATCCGTTTGCCGACCTGTTGGCTGCCGGCTATGTCAAGGAGAAAGCGCGTCTGTTTATGTTCGACGTCAGCCTTGCGGCCGATCTGAGTTCCGTATTGAAAGGATTGTCGTTTAAGACTTCGTATAGCGTGGATTACACTTCTTACTATTCGGAAGCATTCAGCGAGACTTATGCCGTTTATGAGCCTGTTTGGTCTCAGGTGAACGGTAAGGATATGATTATCGCCCTGAATAAGCACAATGATGATATAAAGAGTAATACCAACGAATATGTCGGCAAGTCCACTTACGACCAGACCATGACGTTCAGCGCACAGTTCGACTATGCCCGTACTTTTGCAAAGAACCACAACGTAGCGGCCACACTCACAGGTTGGGGTTATCAGACACAGATGTCTGCCGACGCAGACCATGAAAGCAGTGATTATCACCGCACCAGCAATGTAAACTTAGGTTTACGCGCGTCCTACAACTACGCCCGTAAGTACTATGCCGACTTTAGCGGCGCCGTGATCCATTCGGCCAAGTTACCCGAAAGCAAACGCAATGCTTTCTCTCCGTCGGTTACTTTAGGGTGGAGAATCAGTAAAGAGAAGTTTATGGAAAACGTAGACTTTACAGATGACCTGATGATTACGGCTTCGTATGCTAATCTGCATCAGGATCTTGATATCCAAGACTATTACCTGTATCAGGGAACTTTCTCCAAGAGACAGAACGAGGGCTACTATGTACAATGGCACGATGAAACGGCGGGCGGATGGACGCCGGCTTCCAAACGTGGTGATAATCCCAATCTGGGTTTCATCACACGCGAAGAGTTCCGTGCAGGTATCAATGCCACCCTGTTCAACCGTCTGTTGACGCTGAACGCCAACTATTTCAGGCAAGACACGAAAGGTTTGCTTACCCAAGGCTCCGCTTCCATCTATCCTTCGTATTTCGCTGTAAGCGACAACTCCACCTTCATGCCCTGGATTAACTATAACGCGGACAGACGCAGTGGTTTTGATTTTGCAGTGAGTGCCAACAAAAAGTTCGGCGACTTTGACGTAACACTTGGTTTCAACGGCATGGTCTATGCTTCCGAAGCGCTGAAACGTGATGAACTTTACGACGAAGATTACCAATATCGCGCAGGCCGTGCACTCGATGCCTCTTACGGCTATGTATCCGAAGGCTTCTTCCGCGATCAGGCAGACATCGACAATCATGCCAGACAGACATTTGGTGCGGTCAGACCGGGTGACCTGAAGTACAAGGATATCAACGAAGACGGTGTTATCGACAGCAAAGACCAGATTGAATTGGGAAAGAACGGTTGGTCAGCCCCTCCCTTTTCTTTCGGATCGAACCTGACCGTGAAATGGAAGAATTTCTCGCTGTTCGCCATCGGATCGGGGCAAACCGGATCAGTAGACTTCAAAAGCGGTCCATACTACTGGAACCGCGGTACAAGCAAGTTCTCGGAAGTGGTATGGGGACGTTGGACAGAGGAAACCAAAGAGGTGGCTACCTATCCGCGCCTGACTACGACCAACGGTGACAATAACTACCTCAATTCCACTTTCTGGATGTACAAGCGTAACTATTTCCGTCTGAACCAGGTACAATTGACGTATAACCTCCCTGAAAATACGTTTAAGGGAACATTTGTGCGCGGTTTAAGTGTCTATTGTGGTGGCAACAACCTGCTTACCCTCTCCAAAGAACGTGAGCACATGGAACTGAGTATCGTTTTCCCCGAATGCCGCAACTTCTATGCAGGTTTCAAGGCTGCATTCTGATTTTATTGATTAATAAAGAAGAAGATTATGAAAAAGATAGTAACATTTTTTATAACAAGCGCCCTGATGATTTCCGGCTGTGATGATTTGTTTGAACCGGCAATTGAGAACTTCCAAGGCGTAGAACAAATGTACAGCGATGCGGAATATGCACGGGGAATCTTACACAATGTATATAGTATGATTCCGGGCTATTACGATAATAGCGAATATGGTACGGACGATGCAGTGACCAACCAGCCAAGCAATGTGTATTTGCAAATGGCCACCGGCGCCTGGACCACTACTTCATACAATCCACAAAATCAGTGGACCAACTCCTTTGGCGCCATTCAATACATCAACCTTTTTCTTGCGAATGTGGAAGGCGTAAAATGGTCGGATGACGAAGAGTTGAACAGATTATTCGCACAACGCCTCACAGGCGAAGCTCACGGACTGCGTGGCATGTTCTATTACTTCCTGCTCCGCGCCCATGCCGGTTTCGGTGCAAACGGTGAACTGCTCGGCGTGCCCATACTGACAGCGCCTCAGACAACAAACTCGGACTTCAATCAGCCACGCGCTTCTTTTCAGGCTTGTGTAGAACAGATCTACAGCGATCTTTCCGAGGCAGAAAAAAGGCTTCCCTATGAATATGAAGATGTGTCGGGAACTGTTCCTGAAGACTTCCGGAGCTTCACAACAGATGTTGGCAAGTACAACACCGTGATGGGTAGCAAAGCACGTCTGTTGTACAATGGGATTATAGCCCGCGCTTTCCGTACACGTATGGCCACACTGGCAGCCAGCCCTGTTTTCCGGGATGCTTCCAACACTGCCACATGGGCAGATGCCGCCAATGCCGCAGCCGCTGTGATAGATTATAAAGGAGGTGTGTCGGGTATCGCTTCCGACGGGATTGAATATTATGCGCCGGGTATCGTAAATAATATTTCGGATGGTGCGAATCCGAATGAAATCTTATGGAGAGGAAATAAAGGCGGCGGTGATAACGACCAGGAATCCCAGAACTTCCCACCGAGCCTGTACGGTAATGGTAATATGAATCCGTCGCAAAACTTGGTGGACGCATTCCCCATGGCCAACGGATACCCCATCGGTGACGCAGCCGGCGGATACGATGCCAGTAATCCTTATGCCGGACGCGACCCGCGTTTGGGCAAATACATCCTTTACAACGGAAGTACCATCAGCGAGAAGACCGTAACCATCAATACCGGTGAGGGAAACCAGGACGGCGTTAATGTAACCGAGAACCGCTCGACCCGTACCGGCTACTACCTGAGGAAACGTCTGCGTATGGATGTGAACTGTAACCCGTCATCTGTCACCAGACAGCCGCACTACACTCCCCGTATCCGCTACACCGAAATGTATCTGGACTATGCCGAGGCAGCCAACGAAGCCTGGGGGCCGAGAAACACCAACGGCAAAGATTACTCCGCTTACGACGTAATCAAAGCCATCCGGAAGCGCGCCGGCATAGGCGGTTCCGATGATGCCTATCTGGAAGCATGTGCTGCCGACAAAGACAAAATGCGTGAACTGATCCGCAACGAACGCCGGTTGGAACTCTGCTTCGAGGGATTCCGCTTTTGGGATCTCCGTCGTTGGAAAATGAATCTGAACGAACCGGTATACGGCATTAACTGGAGCGGTAACAGCTATCAGAAGATAACCGTAGAAGAACGTTCGTACGAAGACTACATGTACTGCTGTCCCATCCCCAACTCTGAAATACTAAAGTACAGCAACCTCATCCAGAATCAAGGATGGAACTAACCAATAAGTGTGAATACGATAAATAAAATAGAACGATATGAAAAAGAAATTAGCATACATCGGACTGGCCTCATTGCTCTTGTCTTTCACTGCGTGCGAAAGTTCGGACAATGAATTCCCCGATTTCGATTATCAGACTGTATATTTTGCCAACCAGTACGGCTTGCGCACCATTGAACTGGGTGAGGAAGAATTTCTCGACAATTCTTTGGACAACCAGCATAAGATGGTCATCAAGGCAGCCTGGGGCGGCGGATATACTAACCGTAAAAATGTAATTATCGACACCAGAGTGGATGAATCCCTTTGCGATAATCTCTATTTCAAAGGAACCGACATTCCTGTTACCCCTATGCCGGTTTCCTACTATACACCGGCTTCCACCCAGATCCATATTCCCAGCGGTGAAATTATGGGTGGCGTAGAGATACAGCTCACCGACGCATTCTTTGAAGATGAAAAGTCTCTTGGCAATTACTACGTGATTCCTCTGAGAATGACGGGCGTACAAGGTGCAGACTCCATCCTTCAGGGTCAGGCTGCCGCAGAAAACCCTGTGCTGACAAACAGCAGCGACTGGAGCGTACAACCCAAGAATTTCGTGCTGTATGCCGTGAAGTACGTCAACCCCTGGCATGGCGAATACCTGCGTCGCGGAGTAGACCAGGCTGTCATAAACGGCGCTTCTTCACAATTGGTGCGTCACCAGCAGTATGTAGAGAAAGACGAGAAGGTAAACATTACGACCAAAAGTCTGGAAGACAACATACTGGCTTTGTCAACCAGAGATGCCCAAGGCGCTCTTTTCAATTACAATCTCAGCCTGGCTTTTGCCGAAGACGGTAGCTGTACCATAGGCAGTACCTCCGACGACTTCATCATTTCCGGTACCGGAAAATTTGTAAAGAAAGGTGAGAAGAACAGCCTTGGCGGCAAAGATCGTGATGCTATCTACCTGGATTATACGGTTGATTTCAAAACCAAGAACATGCAATATGCTACTAAAGATACATTGGTGTTGAGCAGTCGTGCCGTACAGGGCGCCGGAACATTTGAAATAGAGATAAGATAGTATTATCCGGGTATAAACGTTTAAATAAAAAAAAACATGAAATACTTTAATCATAAGATAATCGGTATGGCCCTGATGTGTGTAACGGTTATGGCATGCACCGATGAGTACGACTGCAACCTTCAGGTAGAGAAACCTGAAGAAGTGGCCAACAGTGAATACCTGGCCGGCTTCGACTTGCTGAAATCGTACATCAACCGTGACGCCGGTTCGCCGTTCAAGTTTACGGCAAACATGTCTTCAACAGACTTTTTGAAGAAAGACATCGGCTACAGCACAATCCTGACTAACTTTGACGGTATAGATATCGGCGGTTCTTTCATTCCCGTCAATTCGTTGAAAGAAGATGGTTCCTACGACTTCGGCGGCATGCAATTAGTAGCTGATGCGGCCCGGGAAGCAGGTGTAATGCTTTATGGCGGTACGCTCAACTCCAACCAGGGGCAACGCGCCGCTTACTATAACGAACTGATGCAGCCCATCATCATTCCTTTCGAACCCGAAAAAGGCAAGACTGTGATCTGTGACTTCGAGAATGATGAACTCGGTACGGCTTACGGCATGACCGGCGGAAGCGTGGCTGTGGTAGAGAACGATCCGGACGGCAGAAGCGGAAAGGCGTTGCATGTAGGTACCGAGGACGACAAGGCCGTCTATTCGCACCCTAAGTTCAATGTAAAATTGCCGGAAGGCCGGAAACTGGGCGATTACGTTAATCTGACCATCGACATGCGTATCGTGAACAGTGACGGTATATACGGAGCAGGTATGAGGGTTTTCATCAACGGACAAGAATTTAATGTAGGTACCAGCGCCGCCGGCCTCGGTTGTAGTCCCAACACCTGGAATCGCGGAGCAATCATCAGTTTGAACAGCGCCACAGCTCCGGGCTTCATCCTGCCGAGTGATCTGCGAGAGCTTACGGAGTTTGAACTGGCTGTCGGTTCAGCTTCCGGAGCAGCACAATATTTCCTCGACAACATCGTGATGAATTACGAGCTTTCCGGAACAGGTCTTACCAAAATCGATTTTTCACAAGATGAACTCGGTAAGTCTTATCCGATGACCAACGGCAACCAGGCTATCATAGAGAATGACCCTGCAGGCAGCGGCGCTAAAGTGTTACACGTAGGTACAGCCGCTACTCCCTGCAACAGGTCTTACCCTAAATTTACCCTAAAATTGCAAGACGGGAAAACGTTGGGCGACTACGTAGGTATTTCGCTTGACATGTACCTGGTAGACGGTAAAGGTGGCTGGGGCGACGGCATGCGAGTCGTGATTAACGGGCAAGAATTCAACTGCGGGCAGGGACCGTATAATTTCGGCTGTCAAGATAACAAATGGGGAGAAATCTATATTACATTCCTGAAAGAAGGCGAAGCGTCGGGAGGCGGAAAAATAGCCATCCCCAACTCCATGAAGGATTTGACCGAAATAGAAGTGGCTGTAGGTTCAGGTTCGGGCGAGTGGCACGCTTACGTCAAGAATATCAACCTCCATTGGAAAGCCGAAGACACCGTCATTGAGAAAACTCCCGAAGAGAAAAAGAATCTCTTGACGGAAGAACTGAACAAGTGGATCGGCGGTATGATAAACTCCGGCGGTGAGGCTGTAAACGCATGGAACATTATAGGTGAACCGCTTGACAAAACCACGGATGCCAACACCTTCGACTGGGGTGAGTACCTGGGCGATGTAGAATATGCACGCACAGCCGTGAAGCTGGCTCGTGATACGGCGAAAGTTGCCCTTGACCTCTTCGTCGGCAACACGTTTAATCAAGCAGACGAAATGGGTCAAAAGGCCGATGAAATGATCGCGTTGGTAAATGCCTGGGAAGCAGACAATGTGACTAAAATTGACGGATACAACATCATTCTCCATGCGGTTTATTCTAAAGACGCCACTCTCCAACAAACCAATGAGGGAATGATTACCCAATTGTTCGACAAATTGGCACAGACCGGCAAGCAGGTACGCGTATCCGATCTCAGCATGATGGTGGAGAATGCGGATGGCAATCTCATTCAGGCCGGCAGACTGACGGCCGACGAACGGACAGCCGCTGCCGACTATATGACCTTCATCATGAAAGAATACCGGAGGGCTATTGCGTCGGATAAGCAATACGGTATTTCAATTTCGAGTATAACCGAGACAAGCACAGGTAATAAAGTTTGTCCCTGGACATCGGGATACAACCGCAACGGGATGTATGAAGGAATAGTTGAAGGCTTGAAATAGTCTTAAATCTCATAGAAATTACGGATTAAAAAGCCTTGCTTTTGCCGGATTGCCGGTGTAATTTAGAGCCTGTTTAAATTTAAACAGGCTCTAAGTGATTTAATGGCTGGGGATTTGCCGTTTGACTCAACAGGCGTGGATCTTGTGATTTCTGTTTTTCCTTTCAGGACAATCACGGGTAGGGATGTTCGTATACGGCATGGTTTTCCGGCCATGGATTGCAGGGTCGCTTCCTGCAACCGGCAATCTGTCCAGCGACAGGATATTTCGAAATTTCCTCTTGCTTTCAGTCCGCTTACGGCGCCTTCGGGCCAGACATCGGGTAATGCCGGCAATAAGTGTATATAGCCCGCGTGGCTTTGCAGCAACATTTCGGTGACGCCTGCCGTATATCCGAAGTTGCCGTCAATCTGGAAAGGGGGATGCGCGTCCAGCATGCTTTTGTATAATCCGCCGCCTCCCATGGTGCTGCGGCCATTCCGGCTCTCTTTATCACGGCCAAACCCTACGGGATTGAATAGATTGCGTATGATTTGATAAGCATGGTTTCCATCCTGCAGACGCGCCCAGCAATTGATTTTCCATCCCATAGACCAACCGGTAGCTTCGTCTCCGCGCAGGTTCAGGGATGTTTCCGCCGCTTTAAACAGTTCTCCGGTTTCCGGTGTGATCTGGTCTCCCGGATAAAGCCCGTACAGATGGGAGATATGACGGTGTTTAGGCTCCGCTTCTTTAAAATCATGCATCCATTCCTGTATTTGCCCGCGTTCTCCTATCCGGTAGGGTAAGAGGCGGGCCAGTTTTTCTTTTAATTCGTTCTGCAGGCCGGTATCCGTATGAAGTATTCCGGATGCCCGGATCGTACGTGTAAATGTTTCGCGGATAATAGCCATATCCATCGTCGGACCCATACTTAAAGCCGCCCGTTCCCCTTTGTCGGTGATAAATGCGTTTTCCGGCGATACGCCCGCAGGGGTTACCAGATTGCCGTGACCATCGTCGATCAGCCAGTCGGCATAAAATTCGGCAGCGCCTTTCAGGATCGGATAGGCTTCGTTTTTCAGAAATTCCTCATCACCGGTGAACAGGTAATGTTCCCACAGGTGACTACTGTACCACCCCTGTACCATTGGCCAGAAAGAGGCCGTCGGCACGTTGTCGTTCGGCAATGATTCGCGCCAGATCGATGTGTTGTGATGGGCTACCCAGCCCCGGCGGTTATACATGTTCCGCGCCGTTTCGCGTCCGGTAACGGATAGTTCTTTTATCAGTCGAAACAGAGGGGCGTGGCATTCCGGAAGATTGGTGATTTCCGCGGGCCAGTAATTCATTTCCGAATTAATGTTTTGCGTATAACCGCAGTTCCAGGGCGGAATCACTTCTTTATTCCACATTCCCTGCAGGTTAAGCGGCTGTCCGCCCGGACGCGAACCGCTGATCATCAGGTAGCGGCCGAATTGGTATAACAGCGCGGCCAGGTCGGGATCCGGTTGTTCGGCAAAGCGGACGATACGTTCGTCGGTCGGCAGGTTTTTCTGCTCTTCCGCAGCGGGAAGACAGATGAATACCCGGTCGAAAAGCGATTTGTAATCATCCGTATGGCGCTTTTTCAATGTTCTGTAATCATATTTTAACGCGTTTGTCAGCAGGCTTGCCGTTTTTTCCGACGGATCAATCCCTTCCAGGCTCGGACTTTTGTCATATCCGTTAAAACTGGTCGCCAGCGCCATGATAAGGTATACTTCGTTCGTATCATATATGCGCATTCCCTCCTCCGTTACTTCCACTTTTCCTTTTCCGGGAAAAACCGGTTCCAGCCGGGCTTCGAACAACATCCCCTTATTGCCGATCTCTTCGCCATACAGTACGCGCTTGTCGAATTTACGTTTCCCGTCTTTATCGTATAGTTCCGGATGTTTGTACCGATCGCCCCATGCTTCTATTTGTTCGAATGTGCGCCGTTCCACATAGCCCGGCGCTTTTCCTTTATATAGGAGTTGATTATTGGCTGCATGCTGTGACGCCGTAGGGTGCGGGCCGCCAAAGCGGAGGTTTACGTCTATTCCGGCCGGCCGGTCGCTTGTCAGCCGGATGATCATTACATGATCCGGATGGGAAGCGAAAATTTCACGTGTATACGTCGCGCCGTCCTGTGTGAATGTTGTTTTGGCAATGGCTTCGGAAATGTTTAATTCTCTCCTGTATCCGGAAATTTCGCCGCTTCCGTTATTTTCAATGTACAAGTCGCCGAAAGGTTGGTAATACTGATGCAAACGACCCAGCCATTGCTTTGTTGCAATCTCGTTTGCTTTTCCGTATTCGCCGTTTTTGAGCAGGGAAACAACTTGCTCCAGCGATTCGGGAGTTACTTGTACGTCTTTGAAGATGACGGATGGCTCGCCGCTGTAAAGCGTATTTTCGTTCAACTGCAATAATTCCTTGCCGGCGCCACCGAATATCATGGCTCCCGCATGTCCGTTACCGATGGGGAGCGCATCATTCCAGTTCGTAGCCGGTTCGTCATACCAAAGCAGTAAAGATTCCTTTTTTTTCGGTCCGCAAGCCACCAGCAACAGGCTTAATGCGTAGAATAGTAGTAATTTAAGTTTCATAGTTATGCAATTTAAAAAGAATTTCCCACCTTTTGCAAAGGTGGGAAATTTTCTATTTATATCCCGGATTTTGTTCGATTACTTCAAAAACATTCCGTTCGATTTCGGAATAAGGTATCGGCCACAAGTTGTGGTGATCTTCGATCGAAGCGCCTGTTTTCGGGTTATAGCGTCGACTTCTGTCAACAAGTTTGCCCAGCCGGCACAACGTGACCATGCGGAGTTCTTCATAATAAAGCTCACGAAGGCGTTCATCCAGAATAAAGTCGATGTCTACCCGGTCCGCACTTATCGGAGCAGCGTGCGCTCTTGTACGGATCGTATTGATATCGGCTGCAGCGGCGTTTTTGTCGCCCTTGTTCATGTAGGCTTCGGCGCGTAGCAGGTATGTTTCGGCCAGACGGAACATGTATTCGTCTTTATAATTGCTGTTGGCATTGTTTATCATCAGATATTCGCCGTAAGCCGTCATCAGAGGCTCTCCCGCGGAATTCACAGAGCGGAGATCTGCCGGGAAATTACCTACACGCGAGAACTTGGTAATCAACGGAAACCAGTAACGGATCGGGTCGTCTATTGTCTGGGCATATCCGTCGGCAACAAGCCACTTGCCAAAGGCGGGAGAAGCCGGGTTGTCAATGATCAGATCATGGACAATGTTGTGTTCCGAATTGCGTATATCGTTTTTATCATCCCATATTTCGTTGAAGAAATAGGTTGTTCCCTGCATCCATCCTACGCCACGGCCGCCTTTTACATCGGTGACTCCGGCAAAAGCGGTTGTTTTTACGGATTCGCCCGCATCATTCCGGGCTGTGATCTGAAGATTCTGGTAATACGGAATGATACACCACGGCATGTTCCAGTCTGCAGAACCTACGTTCTGATATTCGTTTTGCAAGGCCCATAACGTTTCCGTATTGCCGTTCGAAGTACGATTTTGATTGTTTAACCGGAATAAATCCCAGTATACGTCGCCCGGTTCGTTTCTGCGGGAACCGAATCGTTCCGTCATTAAACCGGTAGCGGGATGATTGATCACTTCGCTTGCCACACTGACGGCATTGTCATAAAGTCCCAGTGAGATATAAATTTCAGCCAGCAGGTGTTGTGCGACTTGTTTGTTTACCTTTCCGTCTTTTACCTGATCCACATCCGGTAATAAGGAAGCGGCTTCCTCCAGGTCTTTACGTATCTGTTCGTATGTTTCCGTACGGCTTGCGCGTACATAGTCGCGGCGCGGGGTCGTTACTTCCTCGAGTGAAAGAGGTACGCCGCCATACAGATGGCACAGGTTGCGGTAAGAATACGCCCTGAAGAATAATGCTTCGCCGCGGATTACGTCGGCTTCGGCTTCCGCAACCGATGTTCCGGGTAATCTGTCCAGAATCACATTTGCATTAGCTATAACTGTATATGTATTGTTCCATACATTGCTGACAACGCCGTAAGTCGGCACCATTACATTCTTATAGTCATTCAGTTTGGCCGGAGTATGATAATCCGTTGCATTGAATGCCAGATCCGTTGCATAATAAAAAGCCAGACGGCTATCCGGATCCATACTCCAAAGCGTGTAACGCACACGGTTATACAGATGGTTCAGCGAGAGTTGAAACTGTGCGCTTGTTTCCATCGAATTTTCAGGAGAATAGATACTTAATGGTTTTTCTTCCAGAAATTTGCTTTCGTCGCAGGAAGAAACCGTGATCAGGCTTATGATAAATATCAAACTATATTTTAGAGATTTCATAATGTACAAAATTTTTAAAATTCAAAATTCAAACCAAACGTATAACTCCTCATTAAAGGTTTACTGCTGACATTGAGCCCATAGGGATTGCCGTCGCTGTCAATGCTCTCCGGGTCCCATCCGTCCCAGTCGGTGATAGTCAACAGATTCTTACCTGTAACATACAGGCTCAATCTTGCAATGTTTAGTTTTTTCAGGAATGTTTGGGGCACTGTATAGGAAAGCGTAACGTCTTGCAACCGGATAAAGTTACGTTGGATGTAAGGTGAGAAAGATTCGCCCATTACCTGCGTATAGTAACCTAACTGGCGATAACGTGCACCCGGATTTTCGGGTGTCCAGTAATCATAGTCGAACGAGTTTACCTGATATACGTTATCCGGATTTTTTAATGCGCTTCCCGGTTGGCCGTAATAATGTTTTTTTCCTCCCTGGATGGCGTTGATGAAAAATTTGAATTCCCAGTTTTTATAGCGCAATGAATTTTGGATGCTGAAACGATAGGATGGATCCGTATATCCGAGTATCTTACGATCTTGGTCTGCGGAATAACTGCCGTCTCCGTTGATGTCTTCTATTCTATAAGTACCATACGTAAAACCTGAAGGGATAATTCCCGCATGATAATCTGCTAACTGCCACATCCCGATGATGTTATAGTCATAAGCGGCTCCATAAGGTTTTCCGATAAATATTTTACTTGAAACCAGATCGTCTTCTTTTCCGTCTCCATTCGCATCAATGCCTAAGATACTTTTGATTTTGTTTCGGTTAATGGAATAGTTGTATGTAATTGTCCAACTGAAGTCTTTGTTTTTTACGGGAACGCCTGTTACCGAAAGTTCAAATCCTTTATTGCCCATTTCGCCGATATTGGAGGCAATGGTTGATAATCCCGATATCTGGGGTATATTAATATCGTACAGCAGATTGTTCGTATTTGAAATATAATATTCCATGCTACCGAATAAACGGCTTCTTAATACACTGAAATCAATACCGGTATTGAATGTATTGGTTGTTTCCCATTTCAGGTTGGAGTTGGCGAGGGCGCTTACCCACTGACGTAATTCGGCGGAACCACCGTCGCCGAAAACATATCCGTTACCGGAACTGATTGTTGCCAACGTCTGATAACGTGAAATAGTGCGGTTACCGTTTTTACCGTATGACAGACGAAGCTTCAGGTTATCCAGCCATTCTGTAGTATTCATGAAATCTTCTTCGCTTACTCTCCATGCAAGAGCGGCGGATGGGAACACGCCGAATTTATTGTTTTTGCCGAATCCGGAAAAACCATCGCGGCGGATCGTTCCGGTGAACGTGTATTTATCGTCATACGTGTATCGTATACGCGCCATGGAATAGAGGCTGGATTCCTGCCACGCTTCTGATGCGGCGGATTGTAAATCTGATTGTCCGGCTCCTAAATAGTTATAGCCAAGAGCCCCGTTTGTGAAGATAGAAGCGGTCGCTGTAGTTGATTCTTGTTTTCTTTTCTCCGCCCCATATACTAAGGTTGCATCCATATCGTGCTTGCCGAATCTGTTCCTGTAAGAGAGTATATTATCCACAGTCCATCCGTATTCGGAAGAATTTTTTTTATATCCTTTACCCTGAAAATTTTCGGCTGTTTCACTATAGTTATAATCCTGGATGTTTTTCAGGTATTGGGAAAAATTGATTCTGTAGTTGAGCCCTTTAATGTATGGAATATTGATATCCGCATAAAAATTCGCATTGAGATTGTAGCGTTTATATGAGTCCTTGTCTTTTATTTGCAGTAATGGGTTTACGTATGTTTTGTACGGATATTTTATTAATTCGTCGTCTTCGTCATAAGCTGCCGCTAAAGGAGGTGTTTCCATTATATTGGTCATGGTAGGCGTTGTGCCTGATGTATTGCCTACTGAAAACATGGATTGGGTTCCTATCTTCATCCAATCTGTAATCTTCATATCCAGATTAATACGCACGTTGTAACGTTTAAATTTGTCATTAATAATAAGATTTTCCTGATCGAGGTAACCCATTGAGAAAAAATAATTACTGAGATCGCTTTTTCCTCTTACGCTGATGTCATGGCTTTGTATGTAAGGATTATTGTTTGTGAGCAGATCCCACCAATCCGTATTCGTACCATTGTTAAGCCCTGCAAGCGTTGTAGCATCCGCCATATATTTGGAAGGATCCCAGTCTGGGTTCATCTGTAACATATCATCGCCGATACGGCTTTCCGACAGAAAACGATCGGCTACTTTCCGGAGAAATCCTTCGCGATTCGATGGTTTCAAATCGTTGTTCGTAGGCTGTTGGTAGGATATGTAACCGCTATATGATATCATGGGCTTGGTATTTTCCGTACCTGTTTTTGTGGTAATCAAAAGAACTCCGTTACTGGCCTGTGAACCATAGATTGCTGTTGCACTGGCATCTTTCAATACATCAATAGACGCTACGTCATTTACATTAATATCCGCCATATTACCCCGGTAAATAATTCCGTCCAGAACGATAAGAGGAGTGGTTGTTCCGGAAATAGAGGTACGTCCGCGGATAGAGAAAGAAGGATCCGCTCCCGCAGTTGTTGTCGCTCCGACGTTTAACCCCGGTACCAGCCCCTGAAGCGCATTCATGATGTTCGTATTCGGCGATTCCTGCAATGCGGTAAGATCGGCGCGTACAACAGATCCCGTAATATCGCTTTTGCGCGCCGTACCGTATCCTACCACAACCACCTCTTCCAGTTTTAACAGATCTTCCGTAAGGGTGACCGAAATCGAGCTTTGGTTTCCTACGGTGACTTCCTGTTTGTTGTAACCGATGTAGGAAACGGTCAGGACGGCATTTTCTCCGACTTTGATGCTGAAATTTCCGTCCATATCCGTTATTACGCCGTTCGTCGTTCCGTTTTCCACAACGTTGGCCCCGATGATTGCGTCACCATATGGGTCGGATACCGTACCGGTTACCGTACGGGTTGATTGTTGTAAAATCTTGTTCAAACCGGCGATGGTTGCTCTGTTTCCGTGACCTGATGATCTGCCTGAAACGGCTTCCGGAATTTCATTGTTCGCTTCTGTTTCGTTCTTCTTAAGCAACAGAATATTATTCCCTTCCATGGCGTAAATAATATCGGTACCGTTGAAAATTGAGGATAAAACTTCTGCTACGGGAGTTTTATCTTTATGAACGGAAACTTTCTGCGAAAGGTCTATTGTGTTGTTATACACAAACAGATAATCGGTCTGTTCTTCGATCTGCAGGATAATGTCTTTCACCTGTAAATTATTGCCCGAAATGTTTACGGTTGCTGTTTGTGACCGCATAGTTGAAGCGAATGCCGCAGATATGCCTAACAGCATAAAAATCAAGGTTAGTTTCATAATTCTTAATATGTGTTTATTCTCATATAATAACAATGTATTATACTTACTGATATGTATTTTTTTCATAGTTTTGTGTGCTCTTTAAGTTTATACTTATTGGGTTAGATGAGTCTGTTTAGACTTTTTCAGCCGGATCATGTGGTCGCATGATCCGGTTCTTTGTATTTTCATGTATTCTTCATAGGCAATGTTATTTTATGGTTATTAAATTTTGTTCCTGATCTCTTTTGTATACGAATTTATGCTCCAGTTGCAAGACCTTTAAAACCTGCTCAACGCCGTCTTTTGTCCGGAATTTTCCGGTATACCGGTAATGAAGTAATTCCTGTTTCTGTACGTTTATTTTTATGTCAAAATATAATTGCAATTTCTCAATGATGGTGCTTACCGTCTCATTGTTGAAACAAAGAAGCCCTTCTTTCCATTTGAAATAATCGAAATCATGGATTCCGGAAATTTCTAATTTATTTTTATCCAGCGTTACCCGTTCATTTACGTTCATGGTGTATTTTTTAGATCTGCCGGAACTTCCTGTCGGATTGATATTGATTGCGCCTTTCAGAAGCGATACCTCGGCGGTATTGAGATTGGCATATGCAAGGATATTAAATTCCGTTCCCAACACGGTTACATCCATGTTACTTGTTTTGACAATAAAAGGTTGTTTGTCGTTCCGTTTGACATCAAAATAGGCTTCTCCGTCAAGGGTTACGGTTCTGTCTTTTTCGCCGAAACTAACCGGATAAACGAGTCGTGTTTTGGCATTCAACCATACTTTGGTGCTGTCGGGAAGTGTCAGTTCCACCCGTTGTCCTGCAGGTACGAACAACGTCTGGTAAGCAACGCGCTCCGGATCTTTTTCCGGCTTATTGAAAAACAAGGATGAAATAAGCGTAAAAGCTAAAAAAGCGGCAGCTATTTTCAGCAACTCATACGCCAGCGTCTTATATTTCTTTGCAGTTTTATCTTTTGTGTGGGTAGCTTCATTGCCCGCGGGCAGTTTATGGAATAAGGATATATCATACAATTTATGCAGAGCCATAAATTCCCTGACATTCGCCTCATTTTCATCAAGCCACTCTACTACAGACTCCGCTTCCTTTTTTGAAGTCTTTCCCTCCACGTAACGTTGTAATAATTTTTTGTCCATGTTGTGAAGACAACACAGCAGCAAAAATCCCTAAGCCGGTTTATGATTATTTTACAATCCGGATAACAAAAAATAAAAAAAAAGATAGTCTTTCAATGCAACGCGTAATGCTTTCAGTGATTTTGTAATATGATATTCAATACTTTTGGGACTTATGGATAATTGATCGGCAATTTCTTTTACAGATAAGTTTTCATACCGGCTCATTTCAAAAATACGCCGGGTTTGTTCGGGAAGGGTATTTAATGTTTTTTCCACAATGTCGTTTATTTCAGCCGAAAAGACTTCTTTCGGATCGCATGCGTCTAAGGAAGCGATACGGTAGTTAAGGTCACGGGTCATGTTGGATGAAAAGGACTCCATTGCCTTTGAATGTACCATTTGATGTTTGAGGTAGTTTAACGCATTATTTTTGAGTATGACCAAAAGCAGGTTCGGAGGATTGTTTACAGCCTCCTTTTTCATGGTTTGCCACAGACTGATCAACGATTCCGATGCAATGTCTTCGGCAGCCATATCATCGTGAATATATGACTTTGCAAATAAGAAACAACTTTTATAGTATTTCGTATAGATGTCATTAAAGTTGTTTGTTGTCATTTCGAATACATTGGCAATGCTACTGATTGTTTGAACAGACAACAAAAGTAATGATTATTTTATATTTTTGGCGGACCGGGTTTTATTTAACAGATTTGCTGCGTTCTTACTTTTTCGAGTCTTTGTAGTCGGCAATGAAACCGCGGCACATCCAGTTGGCCAGCGCCTGACGGTTTGACGCCTCTAAAAAACGCCGTTGATCAAAATCGTTTCTGATATTGCCCAATTCGGCGAAAAAAGCGACGGGTTTGCTGTGGTTCAATACATACAGATCACGGGGGCTAACGGTTCCGGTGAAGCCGCGGTTAGGCTGGTGTTTCTGATATTGCTCCTTGAATGTTTGCCGCATTGTATTTCCCAGGCGCTTGCCATCCGTACCGGATGCGTGGTGTAGAAAATAGACATCCATCTGAGAGCTGTTGCTGCGGCTGTCCAGATGAATGAAAACAGCTCTCTGGTAGTTGCCGTTTGATTTATTATACAGGTTATTGATTGCATCACAACGTTGTTGCAAGCGCTTTCTCTGATTCAACGGTATTTCTTCGCCCATACAGGTTTCCTTTTTATTATTGCTCAGGAACCGTTCATCGCGGATACCGTCTTTTTTGTCCTGGATAATAATATGTACGGTGGCGCCTTCCATCATTAAATTGCGGGCTAAACGCAGCATAATATCATATACATATTCGTCCTCGTGTATCTCTTTACCTTCGACGATGCCGATAGCGCCGCAATCGGGGCCGCCATGACCGCTCGCCAGGTAAAAGGTAGCGCCTTTCAACTGGTCTGAGTCAACCGTATATTCATCGTACTTTTTTCCGAAAAGCGGTTCTTTTTTCCGATTGCTTTTTTTTGTTGTATCGTTCTTTTCGTTTGTGTCGTTTGATAGAGGTGGTAAAATGTAAGAAACACCCTTTATTAAAGTATTGCTTCTACCCAGTTTTCCTTTGTTCAGTTCAATAAATTCGTTGTAATGCTTTGTAGGATTACGACCGTTATTGATCAGGAACCGGTATACACCCTCGCCCGTCTTAGGCGTAGCTACTTCTTTTGAATAAATAGACACACAACAAAAAGAAAATATACAGATCAGTAACGTATACATTCTCATTATTATATCTCATTTTAATATTCCTGTTAACAGGAATATTATGCAACCTGTAAGCCAAAACAAAACAACGCTCAAATATCCGTTTTTTATGGAATAGTCAAATCATTGCCTCGTTTGCGGGTGCAAAATTAAAAAAAAAACGCATAGAACGATATTCTTTGACGGATAAATTTCCTGAAAACCGCATGAAGCCTTCGGAGTGGTATCTGAGTGCGCATGTACGTATGCCATCAGTACATAATTTGCGCCGGATAGAATGATTATAGAAACATTTGATTAACTTTGTGCAAAAGTGACTAATGCCCTTTGGGTGGGTGTTATACTTGTTTCTTGGTGTAAAAAATAATTTTTGTGCATATGAAAAAGATTTTTTGTATAACAGTGATTGTATCGGTATTTATTACCGCTTGTGTGTCGCAAAATAAACCGGTTGTGAAAAAGGATATGAATAAGTATGTGAAAGAATGGGCGCAGATAGAATCATTTCGCCGGCAGGGTTTACCCGCATCTTTGCTCCCCGGGGTTGACTCTATCTATCAATCCGCGCTCGCGGAAAGCAATTATGAACAATTGATAAAAGCCGTTATTTTCCGGATAAACAGTATCGGTATCCTGAAAGAAAATGATGAAGGAGCCAATAAAATCTTTAACGACCTGAAAAAGGATGCGGAAAGATTACCCCAGCCTGCCAGATCAATCATTTATTCGATGATCGGACAGATGTATGAGGTGTTTTATGACCAGAATGCCCGGACGATCAATCGCCGTACGAATATGGCGGCAGACCCGGAAGATATTCATACATGGGATGCCCGCAAACTGGCTGAAGAAGCGATTAACTATTATGACTTGTCGCTGCGGGAGGCCGAGACTTTGCAGAACGAACCGGTTGACAGTTATAAGGAGATCCTGCTGGCAGGTTACGATCCGGGTTACCAGCCGACCCTTTATGATCTGTTGGCAAACAGAGCCCTGGCGTATTATGCGTCCGGTTATAATGTACACTCGCTTGCGCAGCAGGTTTTTGTCGCGGACGATCCGGATTTTTTTGCGGATGCGCAAACTTTTTCAAATCTTACTATCCGGAGTGAAGATACGCTTTCGCCGGTATATTTATCTTTAAGGACCTATCAGGAATTGTTGCGTTTTCATCTGGATAAATCAAATTTCGGTTCGCTTTTCGGGAAAGCGAACGATGATATAACGGCTTTGGTGGAAATCGACCTGCGCCGGATGGCTTATCTAAGAGAGAAAGGGCGTTATGCCGATAATGATAAGATGTATGAAAAGGCGCTTACCGGGATGAGCGAGGCCTATAAATCGTATGATAGTAATGCGGCCGTACTGCTTCAGTTGGGCGGTTTTTACCTGAATAGGGGGGCAGTGTGGCGCAACGACAAAAGTGAAGAAAATAAATCCGGGTATACGAAAGCATACGAAATGTATGAACGTATGACCGCGGAATATCCCGGTCAACTGGTTGGTAATGCCGAGGCTTTGAAAGAAAATATCCTGTACCGCGAGCTGAATATACAGTTTGAGGCGACCCAGCTTCCGGGCAAACCGTTTCTTGCATTGCTGAATTACAGAAATATGGGGACAATGTACAAGACGGTTTATAAGTTGACGAAAGAACAGGCCATTGATTATACCTATAATCTGGGACGCTATAAAAAAGATAAGTATTATGATCTTCCCGCTTTTATACAAACACTGAAGGTGAAGCCATCCAAAGAGCAACTGAAACTTCCGGAACAGGCCGATTATCAGTATTACACAACGGAAATCAGAATGGAACCGTATGAAAAAGGGTTTTATCTGGTGATTGTTTCGGATTCGGAAA
>QMCE01000255.1_pt1 | contig 26327 bp, 21 predicted proteins | sample 1821851 | NCBI WGS metagenome assembly QMCE01 (sample SAMN09453174, study PRJNA476694) | Termite gut metagenome, whole genome shotgun sequencing project. | isolation source: worker | host: Odontotermes sp. | place: South Africa:Pretoria | collected 2016-01-28 | reverse complement strand
GGGGCGTAGCGCATCTCCTCCTCTGCTTTGGCAACACGTTTTTCGATTGCCTCGGGCGAGTCTGTGCCTCGCAGTGTGAGCCTCCGGCGCAATTCGTCTACCGATGGCGGCATTATGAATATTGACAGCGCCCGATCGCCGAATAACCGCTTCAGATTGATGCCTCCGCGCACATCGATATCGAAAATTATCGCCTTGCCATGTGCCCAAATGCGCTCCATCTCGCTGCGTAAAGTGCCGTAATGACAGCCGTCGTAGACCTCTTCCCACTCCACGAAGCGCCCCGCCTCGACATCGGCAAGGAACTGTTCCGGGGTCATGAAATAGTACTCTCTGCCGTGCTGCTCATTGCCACGTGGTGCGCGTGTGGTTGCCGACACCGAGAACTCCAACTCGGGGAATGCCTCCACGATGCTCTGCATGATAGTCGTCTTGCCCGAACCCGACGGGGCGGAGAGTATTACTATTTTTTCCATGGCGAATCTCTGGTTATATGTTGTGTCCTATTGAAAATCTGACCGACTAATGCAACGGAGATGTAGTTATGGTGATTTACACTATGAGTGTGTAAAAATTACTTGCAGCGCCAATCGACACTATCCTTCCTTAGTTGTAAATAGTGCCCCCACTATGCGCCGGCAAATATACATAGACTCTAGCGATTCCATGACAAGCAATGCGCAGATAGTTTACGCCCAATAGTCTCGGTATTACTCCGGACTATTATAATTATAAGATATTCAGTAACTGCTCCTTGATCTTCTCCAATTCATCTTTCATGGCGACCACTATGCGCTGGATCGCAGCGTCGTTGGCTTTGGAGCCGAGAGTGTTTATCTCGCGCCCGATCTCCTGTGCGATAAATCCCAACTTGCGACCCGGAGTATCCTCCCCCGCCACCTCGCGGAAGTATGCGCAATGGTTCGCCAGGCGCACCTTCTCCTCCGTGACATCCAACTTCTCGATGTAGAACACCATCTCCTGCTCCAGCCGGTTGGGGTCGACGGCTATGCCCGCCTTCTCGATGCCGTCACGAATACGCTTCCTGACCGCCTCTGTGCGCGCAGCCTCGAACGGAGCGATCTGATCGCGATAGTCTTCGATAAGCCCTATGCGCCCGATCACATCCTCCATGAGACGCACACCTTCCTGGGTGCGGAAATCGTCGGCTTTACCCAACGCCTCGGTCAGTGCTTCGAGTAGTTCGGCCTGCTGCTGTGGTGCGGCCTCCTCGGTGGGGGCAGACACAACATCGGGTAGTCGGAGCACGCTCTGCATAACGGCATCGGGGCCGAACGATCCCAGTTTCTGCACCTGTTCGGAATAGGCACGGAACAACGCCTCGTTGATATGGGCGGTACGCTCAGTGGAGCCCTCGACACTTATCGCTACGTCGACCTTGCCGCGCGTCATGGCACCCGCAACCGCCGCCCTCACCTGGGCATCGACAGCCTTGAAAGCCGCCGGCATGCGCACCGAAAGATCGAGCTGTTTGCTGTTCAGCGAGCGCACCTCGACCGTGATCCCCGCATGCGACGCCTTTCCGTATCCAGTCATTGATTTTATCATGTGGCAAAGTTAATTATTAAATGGGAAAATGGCGCAGGTCGTTGTGATTAGTTGTCGCAGTCTCTTCGGTCGATCTCTCGTGTGCATTGTCGCCTTCACCTCGTTCAGACCCGCAATCGCGCGACCTTCGGTGGCAAGATATTTCATACCATTCATCGCTTATCATCAGCCATTTAACCACCAATAACCGGCCATAATAAATTAACCGTTATTATTTATTTGCGTTTCAGGAAAAAAATCATTACGTTTGCTACACTAATTAAAATAACCAATTATAAGGCATGAAAAAACACAATTTCAACGCGGGGCCGTGTGTCCTGCCCAGGCAAGCAGTGGAGTCGGCTATCGAGGCTATTCGCGATTTCGATGGCACGGGGATCGGTATTCTTGAAATCTCGCACCGCACCCCGGGTTGGGAGCGTGTGATGGCCGAAACCGAGCAGTTGTGGCGCGAGTTGCTCGACATTCCCGACGACTATGCGGTATTGTTCCTGGGCGGCGGCGCGAGCACCCAATTCTTCGAGGTGCCCGCCAACCTGATGAAGAAAAAGGCGGCGTATCTCCAAACTGGTGTGTGGGCCAAGAAGGCTGTTAAAGAGGCGAAGTTCTTCGGCGATGTCGAGGTCGTAGCCTCGAGCGAGGATAAGAACTACAGCTATATCCCCAAAGGATACACCATCCCAAAGGATGCCGATTATTTCCATGTCACCACGAATAACACGATCTACGGCACCGAGATACACGAGGATATCACGTCGCCCGTGACGCTGGTGGCCGATATGAGCTCCGATATTATGTCGCGTCCGGTCGATGTGCGCAAGTATGGCCTGATCTATGGCGGTGCGCAGAAGAACGTGGGCCCGGCAGGTGTTACGTTCGTGATCGTGCGCAAGGATCTGCTCGGTTCGTCGGAACGCAAGTTGCCAACTATGGTCAACTACGCCACCTTTGTAGGCGCCGAACCCAAGGACAACTCTATGTTCAACACTCCGCCCGTGTTCCCCATCTTTGTGATGCACGAGACGCTGAAGTGGGTGAAGGAACTGGGCGGTCTGAAGGCCATGTATGAGCTCAACAAGAAGAAGGCCGGTCTGCTCTACGACGAGATCGACCGCAATAAGATGTTCAAAGGTACGGCCATGAAAGAAGACCGCTCGCTGATGAACGTCTGCTTCGTAATGGCCGAGGGCTATGAGGACAAGGAGAAGGATTTCATGGAGTTCGCCAAGGCCGCCGGTATGGTGGGTATCAAGGGCCACAGGTCGGTGGGCGGTTTCCGCGCTTCGATCTACAACGCCTGCCCCATCGAGAGCGTAGAGGCACTGGTCGCCTGCATGAAAGAATTCGAGAATAAGAACGCATAATAATATTATGGAGCGGGTTCATGCCTGTTTCTAAATAATTTAGATATTCATATATTATGAAGGTATTAGTTGCAACCGAGAAGCCGTTTGCCAAAACAGCGGTCGACGGTATTCGCAAGATCGTCGAGCAGGGGGGCTACGAGCTTGTGCTGCTCGAGAAATATACCGATGTGGCGGAGTTCCACAAGGCTGTGGCCGATGTCGACGCACTGATCATAAGGAGCGACAAGGTTACGGCCGATGTCGTTGCCGCTGCGAAAAACCTCAAGATAGTGGTGCGCGCAGGTGCAGGGTACGATAATGTAGATCTTGCAGCGTGTACGTCGCGCGGGATCGTGGTTATGAACACTCCGGGCCAGAACTCTAATGCCGTTGCCGAACTGGCGCTGGGCATGATGATCTTCATGGCGCGCAATAAGTTCAACCCCGGCACGGGTACCGAGCTTATGGGCAAGACGCTCGGAATACATGCCTATGGCAATGTTGGCCGTCTGGTGGCACTCAAGGGGAAGGCGTTGGGTATGAACGTGATCGCATTCTCGCGCAGCCTGAGCGCCGGTGATCTGGCCAGTGACGGGGTCGAGAAAGTGGGGTCGGTCGAGGAACTGTACTCGAAGAGCCAGTACTTGTCGCTGCACATCCCGGCCAATGATCAGACCAAAAAGTCGATCAACTGCGACCTGTTGATGAAGATGCCCAAGGGGGCGGTTCTGGTCAACACGGCGCGCAAGGAGGTGATCGACGAGGAGTGTCTGGTCAAGGTGCTCACGGAGCGCGACGACCTTAAGTATGCGACCGACATTGCCGCCGGTAATCAGGCAGAGCTGGACGAGAAGTTCGGCAACCGTGTGTTCGCAACGCCGAAGAAGATGGGTGCCGAGACTGCCGAGGCCAACATAAACGCAGGTCTGGCCGCCGCGTCGCAGATTGTCGACTTCCTGAAGACCGGGAACACGAAATTCCAGGTTAACAAGTAGAGTGAATAGGGGCTGCTGTATGCGGCCCCTGTCTGCTTTCGGGCGGATGGCGCTGTGTTGAGTATTATCCGCCGTGTTTATCAGTTTTTTAACCATCGATTATTCCGAAAAATGAAAATAAAAGCATTTAAAGGCGTCGTTCCTCCGGCGAAGTGGGCGAAGGAAGTGGCATCGCGTCCATACGACGTACTGAACTCTAAAGAGGCCAAGGCCGAGGCCGGCGAGAAGTCGCTGCTGCACATCATTAAACCCGAGATAGATTTCGACCCCATTGCCGACGAACACTCCAATGAGGCTTACGACAAGGCAGTCGATAACTACAAAATTTGGAAAGAAAAGGGTTGGCTGGCGCAGGATCCCACCGAGAACTACTATGTCTATGCCCAGACGATGGACGGCCGCACGCAGTACGGACTGGCCGTGGCTGCTCATTATCAGGACTATCTGGACGGCCATATCAAGAAACACGAGCTCACACGCCCCGACAAGGAGGACGATCGCATGATCCACGTGCGCAACCAGCAGGCCAATATCGAGCCGGTGTTCTTCTCGTATCCCGCCAACAAGGAGATCGACGCCATTGTCGAGAATATCGTGAAGACGCAGAAACCGGAGTTCGACTTCGTGGCCGATGGCGACGGATTCGGGCACCAGATGTGGAAGATCACCGATCGCGACACTGTGAACCGCATCACTAAGATTTTCGAGAGCATCCCCGCGATGTACGTTGCCGACGGGCACCACCGCACCGCTGCCGCCGCAAGAGTGGGGCAGGAGATGGCCTCGAAGAATCCGAACCATACCGGCAATGAGGAGTACAACTACTTCCTTGCCGTGGTGTTCCCCGATAATCAACTGAAGATCATCGACTACAACCGTGTGGTGAAGGATCTTAACGGGCATACGCCGGCGCAAATACTCGAACTGCTGAAGAAGAATTTCGAGGTCAAAGAGGAGGGTACGAAAATTTACACGCCCGGCGGACTGCACAATTTTGGCATGTATCTCGACGGTAAGTGGTACAGCCTCCAGGCTAAGCATGGTACGTATGACGACAATGATCCGATCGGGGTGCTCGACGTTACAATTCTGTCGAATCTGGTGCTGGATGAGATATTGGGCATCAAAGATCTGCGTACCGACAAGAGGATCGACTTCGTGGGCGGTATCCGCGGTCTGGGCGAGTTGCAGAAGAGGGTAGACAGTGGCGAGATGAAGGTGGCGTTCGCACTATACCCGGTATCGATGAAGCAACTGATCGACATCGCCGACACGGGCAACATCATGCCGCCAAAGACCACATGGTTCGAGCCAAAACTGCGCAGCGGCGTGGTTATCCACGAGTTCTGATTCCTTGCCGATAGCGACGGTTATACACATATGACCTGTACCGGGGGCATATCGTCGAGAGAGTGGTTGCTATTTTAACACTATATTTTCGCAAGAGATGATAATCTCGGCGACGGGAATTGTGGTTTTTGAATGCCTGGTCGTTCTTCGGGCGATATTGTGCAAAAACCTGACCAGCGGGCATAACGCGACAGTATATTCATCGCGTTTGGGCTACCGTCTCGCGCGATATATACTATGCGGTATCGCGATCTGTCGACAGGTTTTGCGTTCAGTCGGCAAGTATTTGGGCGCGCTTCGTTTTGAGGGTCTTGTGTGCTTTGGCTTGGTTCGTGCAGAGAGCTCACTTGTCCTTGCCGACATCGTTGCGCCCGAACTTAGAGCGAGGCCGAACCGGAGTAACCGCCAAGAAAGCATACCTTATTGATAGATGCGGCGGTTTTGACAGCGGTGTTTAAATGGAGACCATGTCGCTCGTCAACAAGATCGCAAAGACCGACGAAATAATGACGCTCCAAAATCGGGTAACTACATTTTACGATAATGGGCGACGAACTGTCGAGCGAGTCTCCGGTAGGCATTACCGGGTGTACGTCAAAAACAAAAACATAAACTAAACATAAACTAATGGCAAAAATTCAAGGGACCATCGTTGTCGACACCGAGCGCTGTAAAGGGTGCGATGTGTGCGTCGTGGTGTGTCCGGTGAGTGTGCTCGGACTGGCCGACGAGGTCAACAGCAAGGGCTATCACTACTGCAAGATGAAAAATCCGGACGACTGCACCGGTTGCGCGAGCTGCGCAATGGTATGCCCGGACAGTGTTATCACCGTTTACAGAGAGAAGAAATGAAAGAGGTTAAGCTGATGAAAGGCAACGAGGTGATCGCTCTGGCGGCGGTCAATGCCGGTTGCGATGGTTATTTCGGCTATCCGATCACGCCGCAGACCGAAATTATCGAGACACTGTCCGAGATGAAGCCGTGGGAGACGACGGGTATGGCAGTCGTGCAGGCCGAGAGCGAGTTGTCGAGTATCAATATGGTCTATGGTGCTGCTGCGAGCGGCAAGAAGGCGATGACCAGTTCGTCGAGTCCCGGTATCAGCCTTATGAGCGAGGGACTGAGCTATATCGCAGGTGCGGAGTTGCCGTGCGTGGTGGTTAATGTACAAAGGGGCGGTCCCGGACTGGGCACCATCCAGCCCTCGCAGGCCGACTATTTCCAGGCTACCAAGGCCGCAGGGCATGGCGATTTTAACCTGATCGTGTTGGCGCCTAACTCGGTGCAGGAGATGTACGACCATGTTTTTCTGGCGTTCGATCTGGCATTCAAGTATCGCAATCCGGCCATGATCCTCACCGACGGCGTTATCGGCCAGATGATGGAGAAGGTCGAGATCGGCGAGCCGGTGGCACGCATGACCGATGAGTTCAGGCAGAAGAATTACAGCAGCTGGGCGCTCACGGGCGACAGCGGCAAGGCGGAGCACAATATCGTGACGTCGCTGGAGTTGGATTCGGCCCGTCAGGAGAAGGTTAACGAGAAGATCCAGGCCAAATACGCGGCGATGAAAGAGCACGATGTGAGGGTCGAGATGACGGAGTGCGACGATGCCGAGTATGTGATGGTGGCCTTCGGGTCGTCGTCGCGTATCGCGAAAAAAGCGATGGAGATGGCGCGCAAAGATGGCCACAAGGTGGGTCTGGTGCGTCCGATCACGCTGTTCCCGTTCCCCGAGAAGCAATTGGCGGAGTTGGCTAAGAAGGTGAAAGGTTTCCTGGTGGTGGAGCTGAATGCTGGTCAGATGGTGCAGGATGTGCGTCTGGCTGTGGGCAGCAACGTCCCTACGGAGCATTTCGGCCGTATGGGCGGTATGATCCACTCGCCCGGCGAGGTGTACGAGGCATTGAAAGAGCGAATTATTAAAAAGAAATAACACGATGGCAGAAGTTCAAAAGACGGCCGAGAATTTGGTCTACGCCAAACCGAGGCTTATCAAGGATAACGTCATGCACTACTGCCCGGGGTGTAGCCATGGGGTGGTGCACAAGTTGGTGTCCGAGGTGATCGACGAGATGGGCATGGAGGGCAAGACCCTCGCAGTGTCGCCCGTGGGTTGCTCGGTGTTGGCATACAACTATATAAATGTCGATTGGGCCGAGGCTGCCCACGGACGCGCATGCGCCGTGGCGACGGGCCTGAAGAGGGTCAATCCCGACAAATTGGTGTTCACATATCAGGGCGACGGCGACCTGGCGTCGATCGGTATTGGCGAGACGATACACGCATGCAACAGAGGCGAAAATATCGCAGTGATATACATCAATAACGCGATCTACGGCATGACGGGCGGTCAGATGTCGCCCACCACGCTCGTAGGCCAGAAGACCTCGACCAGCCCCTACGGCCGCGACGTAAAGATACACGGATTCCCGTTCAAGGTGGCCGATATGATCAAGGGGCTGGATGGCGTGTGTTACGTTACGCGACAGGCGGTAAACAACCCCGCGGCGGTGCGCAAGGCTAAGAAGGCGATCCGCAAGGCGTTCGAAAATTCGATGGAGGGCAAAGGTTTGTCGTTCGTCGAGTTCGTGTCGACATGCAGCAGCGGCTGGAAGATGACCCCCGTGGATGCCAACAGGTGGATGGAGGAGCACATGTTCCCGATGTACCCGCTGGGCGATATTAAGGATCTTTAAAAATTACGGAGATGACAGAAGAGTTAATTATAGCTGGGTTCGGCGGACAGGGAGTGCTGTCGCTGGGCAAGATTCTGGCCTACTCGGGTATCATGCAAGACTACGAGGTGAGCTGGATGCCCTCCTACGGGCCCGAGATGCGCGGCGGTACGGCCAATGTGACGGTGATGATCAGCGACTCGCCAATCAGCTCGCCCATAGCCCACGAGTACGACACCGCGATCATCCTCAACCAGCAGAGTATGGACAAGTTCGAAGCGTCGGTGAAGCCGGGAGGCGTGTTGATCTACGATCCGAACGGTATCACGCGTACTCCGCAGCGCAAGGATATTAAGATTTATGCCATTGCAGCTACCGAGGAGGCGGTAAAACGAGGTAACTCGAAGCTGTTCAACACGATAGTGCTGGGCGGCTACCTGAAGGTGAAGCCCGTGGTGACGTTGGCCAATGTGTTTAAGGGCATCAAGAAGTCGCTGCCCGAACGTGCATGGAAGACGCTGCCGGCTAATGAAGAGGCGGTGCATGTAGGTATGGAGATCATCCAGGAGCAGTAACAGGATTTCTTTATAAAAACAAGCCGAACTTTTTTGAGGTTCGGCTTGTTTTGCTTTATAGTCCTTGCTCTATTCGCAGACCTATGTCGGGATAAATATTAGATGCAGCAGATATCACGCAGAACACATTGGTTTTTACAGAAATGGTTTTGTGCTGAAAATACTTTCTTTTAACTCATCTGTGCTTGTAGAAGTCGACCTATGCATGATACCGACTGAGCACTATAATTACATTATATCGTCAGGTCATTAGGATATCTGCACGATTTTCCGTAGGCTTAGGCGAGACAATGATCGTGGCGGGCGAGAGAGATGTATTTTTTAATGTATCAGTGAGCCTCGAGCCAATTTTCGCCCACTCCGCACTCGACAGTTAGCTCTATCGACAACTTCGCGGCGTGCTCCATGGCATCGGTAACTATGGCCATAACTTCCTCTTGTTCAGGACGATACATATCTATCACCAGCTCGTCATGCACTTGCAGGATCATGCGCGAGCGGAGCCTGCGTCGACGCATTTCGTTCCACACGCGGATCATTGCGATCTTCATTATATCGGCCGCCGAGCCCTGTATGGGGGCGTTTATGGCATTCCGTTCGGCCAGTGCGCGTACCGTTGCGTTACCCGAATTGATGTCGGGCAGGCATCGCCGCCGCCCGAAAATCGTGCTGACATAACCCTTCGTACGCGCCTGTTCGGCCACGCTTTCCATGTATGCCTTAACGCCGGGATAGGAGCGGAAATAGCCGTCGATGATCTCGCGCGCCTCGCCTCGCGGAATCCCCAGTCGCTCGCTCAAACCGAATGCCGATATGCCGTATATTATCCCAAAATTGGCAGTCTTGGCCTTGCGGCGCTGGTCCGATGTCACCTCTGAGTGGGGCACACCGAATATCAGGGCGGCCGTGGCAGTGTGTATATCCTCGCCTTTTCTGAACGCCTCCAACAAGTTGCTGTCGCCGCTCAGATGGGCCATCAGACGTAATTCGACCTGAGAATAGTCGGCCGACAGCAGCAGATGGTCGGCATCGGCAGGCACAAAAGCGCGCCTGATCTCACGCCCCTCGGCGGTGCGGATCGGTATATTTTGCAGATTGGGATTCGACGAACTGAGGCGCCCCGTGGCCGTCACAGCCTGATTGAACGATGTATGGACGCGCCCCGTGCGCCGATTCATCAACTGCGGCAGGGCGTCGATATATGTCGACAGCAGCTTGCGCACCCCGCGGTAGTCGAGTATGGCGTCGACGATGGGGTTAGCTCCGGCCAGCGATTGGAGATACTCCTCGTCGGTGCGGTAGCGGCGCGTTTTGGTCATGCGCGGCTTGGGGTCGATCTTCATGCGTCCGAACAGCGCCTCACCCAGCTGTATCGGCGAATTGACGTTCAGCATGGGGTCGCCGGCCATCTCACGGATTTGGCTTTGCAGCGTCTCGGCGCGCTTCTCCAACTCATGCCCGGACTCGGCCAGGATACTCGGATCTATACGCACACCCACGCGCTCCATATCGGCCAGAACGATGATTAGCGGCTCCTCGATCTCGGCATACAACTTTTCGAGACCCTGCTCGACGATCTGAGGCCAAAGACGATGGTGAAGACAGAGCGTAATGTCGGCATCCTCGGCGGCGTAGTCGGCCACGCGTTCGGGCGGCACCATGTCCATCGTGATCTGCCTCGCACCGCGCCCTATGAGGGTTTCGATCTCGACAGGGGCATAATTAAGGTACGCGCGCGCGAGGGTGTTCATGCCGTGCCGAGCCTCGGGGTCGAGCAGATAGTGCATCAGCATGGTGTCGTAGAGGCGCCCGTGTACCTCTATGCCCGCCTGGGCGAGCACCATGATATCGAACTTCAGATTCTGCCCGATCTTGGCTATTGCGGTATTCTCGAACAGTGGCTTGAGCAGCGGCACATACTCCTCACTCCATGGGATATACCACGCCTCGTGCTCCTCAATGGCCATCGAGATACCAACCAATGCCGACGTGAGTGGATCGAAACCCGTGGTCTCGGTGTCGAAACAGAACTCCGCGGCGCCCGAAATTCGCGTTATGAGAGCTTTCAGCGCCTCTGCGTCGCGCACCATTTCGTATTTATGGGGAACGGTGTCGATCGTGTCGAAAGTACTCTCTACGGCGAACAGATCCTGCTGCGCCACCTGAGCGGGGTCGTCGAACAGCGTAGCTGCAGCGGCGGGCGGAGAGGTTTTTGCCGTAACTTTCGCAGGACCGGCCTGCCCCGGAACGCCCAAATCGCGCAACAATGACGAAAATCCCAGCTCGCGGTACAGCTCCGCAAGCGCCTCCGTGTCAGGCTCCTCAACGATCAGCCGTTCGGGTTCGAAGGGCACCGGAGCATCCGTATCGATAGTCGCCAGTCGTTTGCTGAGTAGCAGTTGTTCGCTATGGTTGACTATATTTTCGCGCAGTTTTCCCTTGATCTCGTCGGCGTGCTGGAGGATCTGCTCGGCCGTTCCGAATTGGGCTACGAGTTTGGTCGCCGTCTTCTCGCCCACGCCCGGAACACCCGGAATGTTGTCGCTCGCATCGCCCCAAAGTGCAAGAATATCGATCAGCAGTCGCGGCTCGGCAATGCCATATTTCTCGCACACCTCCTTTTCGCCCAATATCTCGACGCCCTCTCCGCCCGTGCGCTGACGGTAAATGTGTACACAATGGTTCACCAGCTGGCCGAAATCTTTGTCAGGGGTGACCATATAGACCTCGAATCCATGGTCGCAGGCGTGTCGCGACATGGTGCCTATGATATCGTCGGCCTCCCAGCCACACATCTCGAGCACCGGGATCCGCATGGCGGCAAGTATCTGCTTGATCCACGGCACCGCGGCGTGTATATCTTCGGGAGTCTCGCTGCGATTGGCCTTATATTCGGCATACATCTCGTGGCGGAATGTGGCGCCCTTACTGTCGAATGCAACGCCCAGATAGTGAGGCTGTTCGCGCCGCATGATATCCCTGAGGAACTTCACGAAACCAAACACCGCCGAGGTGTTCATACCCTCGTGATTACGCATCGGGCGCGCGAGAAAGGCGTAATACGACCTATATATCAGCGCATAGGCATCGACCAGAAACAGCTTTTTCATATCCGACAAAGATAGGAATAATAATGATCATTCGTCATTGCTTATTGCCCGCTAACGATTATCTTTGCAACCGTGAACAGACGAATATTGCGACTGGCGATCCCGAATGTGATCTCGAACATCACGGTGCCGCTGCTGGGGCTTATCAGCACGCGCATAGCAGGGGGTATCGGCGGCGACGACACGATAGGTGCCGTGGCTGCCGGGTCGGCCATTCTTTCGTTCATATATTGGAATTGCGCATTTATCCGCATGGGTGCCAGCGGACTCACAGCCCAGGCCTTCGGTGCGCGTAATTTTACGGAGTGTGCGAATGTGCTCGTGCGTTCGATGATGATCGCCGTAGTTCTGGCAGTGCTTCTTTTGAGTTTTCAGGGGCCGTTGGGGCGCGCGGGGATACGCATCATGGGCAATCCCGACACGTATAGCATCATAGGCGCCTATTTCTACGCCCGCATCTGGGCAGCCCCCGCAACGGTGTCGCACTTTGCTATCGCAGGGTGGTTCATAGGCATGCAGAATTCGCGGATCCCGATGGTGATAGCTATATTTATCAACGTTCTGGGAGCCCTGTTCAGCTATCTTTTGGTCAGGTTCGTGGGTATGGGAGCCGAAGGGATAGGCTATGGGATACTGATAGCTCAATATATGGGCATCGTGCTGGCAGGTGTGCTGTGGTGGAAGTATTATCGCCGGTTTGTGAGATATATCGATTGGCGCAGAGTGATCGACTGGAAGCCCATGGCGCGCTTCTTCAATGTAAATAAAGATATTTTTATCCGCACACTCTGCAATACAGCTGTCTACACATTCTTCCCCTTCATATCGCGCAACGACTCCACGATGCAGACCACCAACAACATCCTGATACAGTTGTTTACGCTCTACTCCTACTTGCAGGATGGTCTGGGGTACGCTGCCGAGGCCCTCGTGGGGCGGTTCATCGGCGCCCGGAACAGGCTGGCCCTGCGCGAGAGCATAACAAAACTTTTTTGGTGGAGCGGCGGTATAGCGGTGATTTTTGTCGGGGTATACCTGCTTTTCTGGCAAGACATACTCCAGTCGCTCGGAGCATCCCACCTCGCAGTGGAGTATGCCGGGAGGTTTATCGGCTGGGTGATGATCGTGCCGCTGTTGGGATTCGCCCCGTTCCTGATGGACGGAATATTCATCGGTGCCACGCGTACAGACATCCTGCGCAATACGATGATACTCTCGACAGCCCTGTTCTTCGGACTCTACTACGGAATGGTCGGGAGAATAGGCGACACGGCACTGTGGCTCGCATTCGTGTGCTATATCTTTATCCGCGGGGTTCTCCAACTCCTTATGTCGAGGGGGCTGAAGGGCCTGTTATGGTGGAGCGACTCGCCTAAAGCGGCATAAGCCTTGCATCTGGCAGAGCAATTCATGACTTACAATTCAGGCCGCGCATGAAGCGCGGCCTGAATCTTTTTCCGGATGTTAGATGTGATGGAGCAATACTTGCTCTCAGTGCAGGGTTCATGCGGGCCCGTCTTCATTGCCTTATGTAGCCCTGGGTCGAGATATCCACACCCAATAGACTAACGATACGGCATATTCACAATACCTGCCCCATTTTACACTATAATATTACCCAATCCTAACCGCCACCTCGACCTCGACGTTGCCCTTAATCATGGCCCATACGGGGCAAACCTGTTCCTCGGCCACTTGCAGCATTTCGCGCACCTCCTGCTCGGTCAGATCGCTCGCCTTAATATTCAGGATCATATTCATGCGCTCCACTATTTTCGGAGCCTCCTCGCGCACAATGCCCTCCAATTCGACCGATATGCCATCGACCACCTTTCGCTTCCTGTTGCGCAACAGAGTAAGCAGCGCCGTACATGTACACGATGCAAAACTGATCATCAGCAACTCCAGCGGAGCATACCCCTGCTCGGTGCCGATGGGAGGGAAATAGTCGGTCACTATCTGCGGATTGTTACGCGCCGTGGCGCCGAACTTGACTTTGTTGTCGAGAGAATGTAATTTTACTGTCAGTTTTTCCATGATAATAGTGTTTTGATTGATATACAAAAGGTCTGTCGTTTGTCGAATCGTATCGACATACAGCAGCGGCAGGAAGATGACCGATGTGGATGCCAACAAGTGGATGGAGCAGCAGATATTCGCGATGTACACCTTGGCGATATTTCAGTCCGTTGAGGTTGACTTTTACGATGATCGTACTTACATTTACGTAAGTGGATGGTTCCCCGAATGTGGGATGTGCCGCTGAAACCGATTTCGGGTTATATGCCAAAGATCTTTAAAATTTACAGATATGTAATGACACTGCACGAAAACTATGAAGCCTCCTCAACCGGAGACGCGAGAAATAACCACTAAATCACATCTCTGCTCTCCCTTCGCCGCCGGCCTGCTCCGTTGTATCTTCCGGTACACGATGCTTTTCCTACGAAGCGATGCTTAAGACCTTGTTTGGAATCTCCACTTTTGCCCTTTTCGCCCCATGTCTTACCTGCAGCAATTCGTTACATAACACCACTGAACGGGGTCCCTCGTATCTGACCGTTCTTCATGTCTTACCTGCAAATAGTTGCATAACACCACTAATACGCCTGCTTCCAGACAAGAAATGGAACAAAAACGGCTTCGGCGGAAAAATCTAAACAAGCTCTAAAAATCGTACCCAAATCTTTTTAGCTGCCTCTCGTCGTTACGCCAGTTGTCGCTCACTTTGACATGCAGTTGCAAGAACACTTTCTTGCCCAGAAATTGCTCCAATTCCTGACGCGCCGCAGCCCCCACTTTCTTGAGCATAGAGCCCTTGTGGCCGATCAGAATGCCCTTTTGGGAGTCGCGTGCGGCGTATATCGTTGCAGATATATGATCTATTCCCGGTTGTTCGCGATACTCCTCCACGGCGATCTCTACACTGTACGGGATCTCTTTGTCATAGTATCGCAGTATCTTCTCGCGAATGATCTCCGAGGCGAAGAAGCGCATTGTCCGGTCTGTGAGCGTATCTTTGGGATAGAATGGTTCGCCCTCGGGCAGACGACTGATTATCAGGTCGAAGAGTCCGCCGATGTTGAATCCCTCCAAGGCCGATACCGCAACGATCTCTGCCTTGGGCAGCCGATCGTGCCACTCTGCGACCAATGACTCTAACTCCTCGGTCGACGACAGGTCTATCTTGTTGATCACCAGTATCGTCGGTACTCCGCTTGCGGTTATACGGGCCACTACCTCATCGCTCGCCGGGTCGGCCTTCTCGCGCACATCGGTCACGTATAATATCACGTCCGCATCGCTCAGCGCACCCCTCACCGAGCGCATCATCGACTCCTGGAGCCGGTAGTTGGGCTTCAGGATGCCCGGCGTGTCGGAGTAGACGATCTGGAAATCGTCGCCATTCACTATACCCATAATGCGGTGGCGCGTGGTTTGGGCCTTGGAGGTGATGATCGACAACCTTTCGCCCACCAGGGCATTCATCAGCGTCGACTTCCCGACATTGGGGTTGCCAACTATATTTACAAATCCGGACTTGTGCATCCCGCAAAGATAGGAATAATAATGAGGTGAATTGAATTAAGGCAGGTATATTCTAATTGCCCGATGTGATGTAAGCACACATTCGAGCAAACACATCTTCATTACAGGCAATTCTCAACCCTCGGCCTTTAATCCGCTCCCTATCGCGGAAAAAACTTCATATATTGCACCCTCTCGAACGCTTCGCGATCGGCAATGTCGATGCTTTTGGCGTTGAGTCGCCCGCGAAATTCGTCTGTCGAATCGAAACTATGGGCCGCCATCCACGCCGATAGATCGCGCTTCATAGCCCCGATCACCTCTACCCCGTCGCGATAAATAGCCGTGCACACCTCCACTGCCCGCGCTCCGGCCAGCAGCGCTTTCACCACATCGTCGCCCGTGTGTACACCCGTCGCCGCAGCTATATCCAACGCATCGACCTGCGCAGAAGTCATTGCTATCCACCGCAGCGCATTACGCAATTCGGAATGCTCGCTCAGCGAATCCGAGGCCACGAACGTCATGGTATCGGTCTCGATATCGGGTTCGTAGAAGCGATTGAATAGCGTAACACCCTTCGCGCCGCGGTAATATATCTCGCGACACAGGTTTATGATGTTCGTGAATCGCGCCCCTAATTTCACCGTCACGGGCAGCGACACGTTCTCCGTAACCGCAGCGATGATATCCAGATAATGGCGCTCTGTTTCGGTTGCCGTTTTGTCGGCCGACGTAGGCAGCAGTGCGATGTTGAGCTGCAGGGCATCGGCTCCGGCATCCTCGATGCGGCGTGCGAAGTCGATCCACGTGCCCGCACCTATGCAATTTATGCTCGCAATAACAGGTATGCCCACCTCGCGCCGCGCACCACGAATCAGATCGAGATGACTGTCGAGATACTCCTCTCCGACATATTCATACAGGTAGTCGGCAGCTTCGGGACTGTCGTAATAATTTTGCCCGGCAGCAGTCTGGTTACCGATCTGCTCCTCGAACACCGACTTTAGCACCACGGCCCCGGCACCCGCCTCGGCCAACCGTGCAATTCGCTCAACCGATCCGGTAAGAGGCGAACTCGCCACGATGATCGGATTATCCAACTCCAAACCCAGATATTTCATATTGTTATTTATATTTAAGTTTTTATACTGTTTTTGCCCGATAGTCGTGCATATTTGTGAAGCATGGTGTCCGGTTTTATATGTCAGAATATGGTTGAACCTTATTCGTGGAACGACATAGTTATCTGCGAACGGTTTTTTATGTTGCAAAAGTAGCGGGCTCGTTTGGCGTTGGACCTGACCGAGAAAACCCTTACTTGTCAGGTATTTTAAAGTTCGGCATAGCGTCGAACTTTGGAGCCAACCGCCATCCCAGTCGGCTGACGAGTGATCATTTCATGCCAACTCACCATCCACCGGTGGCAGACTCTACCTAACCGGGTGCCCGAGTAGATCCAACTAAACCTCCACATTATTAGCATCAGGCTCACCTGACCGGACACTCAGCGCGGCCCGTGTGAAGCGAGCCGAGAACCTGCAGCCTCACTATGCTCGGCATCCCTTTTTTATTGACGCCTGACACTATGCTTTCGCCCCGTGCTCTTATTTCGCTTCACTATCTGAGCACCCTTGGGCCATACTCCCGCTCGCAATGCCTGTGTACCTTGGCAAACTAACTGCGGTTGCCGAATATCGTACTCCCGAGGCGCACCATCGTCGAACCGCACTCGAGGGCTATGCGGTAGTCGTCGCTCATGCCCATCGACAGGGTGTCGAAATCGTGCCCGAAACCGCGCTGCAACCTCTCGAAAAGCTCTCGCAAACCGAGAAATTCGCGCCGTATCTGCTCCACATCGTTGGTCAGCGATGCGATGCCCATCAGGCCGCGGAAACGCACGTTCGGCAATTCGACCCCGCCATCCAGAAATTCCATAAGATCGGGCAAAGCCCACCCCGTCTTCGACTCCTCCTGCGCAATATGGACCTCCAGAAGCACATCCTGAATGCGCTCTACACGCGCCGCCTCCTTGTTTATAACATTCAGCAGACGCATGCTGTCGACCGAGTGGATAAGCTCGACAAAAGGCGCTATGGCCCTCACTTTATTGGTCTGCAAATGGCCTATCATATGCCATTGCACGTCGCCCGGCATGGCGTCGAACTTGGCACACATCTCCTGGGGCCTGTTCTCGCCGAAAATGCGCTGCCCGACCCCGTAAGCCTCCATAAGCATAGAGGCCGGATGGGTCTTCCCGACGGCCACCAGCGTAACCCCCACGGGCAACTGCTCGCCCAACTCTACGATCTTCGAAGCTATGGTCATGAGTGTAAAATTACGAAAATTTTGTTACCTTGCGCCATTAATCAACTCGAAAGTATGAAAAAGTTATTAGTTCTTGTCGCTATGCTCGTCGCTGCCGCTCCGGCCGTGGCGTGCACCAATTTTATCGTCACCCGCGGAGCCTCGGCCGACGGCTCGGTGATGGTTACCTACGCAGCCGATTCACACACGCTCTATGGCTGCCTTTACAAGTACAACAAACCCGCGAAACCCTACGCAAAGGGCACTATGTATAGCGTCTACGAGTGGGATGGCGGTCGCCTTCTGGGCGATATACCTCAGGTGCGGGAGACATACAACACGGTCGGAAACATGAACGAGCACCAGCTCATGATCGCCGAAACCACATACGGAGGCCGCGAGGAGTTGGTGGATCCCGCTGGTAAGATGGACTACGGTTCGATGATCTACCTGGCTCTTCAGCGTTGCAAAACGGCGCGAGAGGCGATCGAAACGATGGTCGAATTGGCCAACGAACATGGTTATGCATCGAGCGGCGAGTCATTCTCGGTGTGCGACAAGAACGAGGCGTGGATCTTCGAGATTATCGGAAAAGGCGCTGATAATAAAGGTATAGTGTGGGTGGCGCGCCGTATTCCCGACGGCTATGTGTGTGCCCATGCCAACCATGCGCGCATCACGCAATTCCCCAAGAACGACCCCGAGAACTGCATGTTCGCCCCCGATGTGATCACTTTCGCTCGAGAGAAGGGCTACTACAACGGCTCGGACGACGACTTCAGCTTTAGCGATACATACGCGCCGCTCGATTTCTCGGGTATGCGTGGTTGCGAGGCCCGTGTATGGGCGTGGTTCCGCACGGTGGCCGACGATATGGACCAGTATGTAGAGTATGCAATGGGCCACGACGCCTCGCGCCGCATGCCGCTATGGGTCGAGCCGAACCACAAGATAACGCTGAAGGAGCTCGCCGACGCCATGCGCGACCATTACGAGGGTACGCCGATGGACATGACGACCGATATAGGCGCCGGTGGCGAGGAGTGCCCCTATCGCTGGAGGCCGATGCAGTTCGAGGTCGACGGAGTGCAGTATGTCTGCGAACGCGCCACGGCTACGCAGCAGACCGGATTCTGGTTCGTAGGCCAAACCCGTGCATGGTTGCCCGACCATATCGGAGGCATCCTCTGGTTCGGGGTCGACGATGCCGCAACATCCACCCTCACGCCGATATACGGCTCGTCGACGCGCGTGCCCGAATGTCTGGCCGAGGGCAATGGCCACATGACCGAATATTCGCCGACCTCTGCCTTTTGGCTCTACAACCGGGTGGCTCAGTTCTGCTATCTGCGCTATAATGTCGTGGGGACTTATGTCCGCAGTCAGGTCGATGAGTGGGAGAATGCCCGCATGGCCGAGGTGCTCGATATCGACAAGCAGGCATTGGCCATAGCTAAGCCCGCCGAGGCCGTGGAATTCCTCACTGCATACTCCTGCAACACCGCCCAGACGATGTTCGACACATGGACGGATCTCGACCGCTATATAATGGTCAAGTTCAAGGACGGCAACAACATGCTCCAGAACCCCGACGGCACCTGGACCGACAACGGCAATAACCGTAACATCCCCGCCATGCCCCAACAGCCCGGTTACAGCGAGAAATGGAAGCGTGCAGTGGCTGCTGACAACGGCGAGATACTGAAAGTGACAGTACCCAAAGGATTGGCACAATAGAGGCGACTATCCCCGGGCAGGATGCGAGCGAGTCGAAGGAGCCGATCCTTCGACTTGTTTCGCTTGCGATGATACTGTCCATGGAATGACGAGATTAACTAATTAACCATTTATCAATGAAATACGATATAATTGTGATCGGAAGTGGCCCCGGGGGCTATGTAGCGGCGATCAGGGCGGCGCAATTGGGCAGGAAAGTGGCCATTGTCGAGAAGGCCGAGGTTGGTGGTGTATGCCTGAATTGGGGGTGCATCCCGACTAAGGCACTGCTCAAAAGCGCACAGGTGTGGAATTATGTGAAAGGCGCGGCCGACTATGGCATTGAGATCGGAGGCGCACCGAAGCCCGATATGGACAAAATAGTTGCGCGCAGTCGCGGTGTGGCCGAAACCATGAGCCGCGGAGTGCAGTTCCTGCTCGATAAGAACAAGGTCGATGTGCTGCAAGGTATGGGCCGCGTAGTGGCGCGCGGACGGGTCGATGTCGCAGGTACCGATTACGAGGCGAACGACATTATTCTGGCCACCGGAGCCCGTCCGCGCGAGATGGGCTTCATCCCGGTCGACGGCGAACATATAATCAACTCGAAGCACGCACTGGTGTTGAATCATGTTCCGGAGTCGATCGTAGTGGTGGGGTCGGGAGCTATCGGGAGCGAGTTTGCCTACCTGTACGCGTCGCTCGGCGCCAAGGTGACTATAATCGAGTATCTGCCCAATCTCATGCCGCTCGAGGACGAGGAGGTGTCGAAATACATGGAGCGGTCGATGCGCAAGCTGCGCGTCAATGTGATGGTCGGAACTACGGTGAAGAGCGCGCGATGGACCGGCGACCGGTGCGAGATCGAGATCGAGGGTAAGCGCGGCCCCGAGACTCTTGAGGCCGAGATGGTGCTGTCGGCAGTTGGTGTGAAGAGCAATCTCGAGGGCCTGGGGCTCGAGGAGTTGGGTGTCGTTGTGGAGCGCGACAAGATTAAGGTCGACGGTTGGGGAGCGACGGGCGTAGAGGGGCTATGGGCTATCGGCGACATTACGCACACCCCCGCTTTGGCACACGTGGCGTCGAGCGAGGCCATTGTGTGTGTCGAGAAGATCTGCGGTCTGGAGCCCGCGCCGGTCGACTTTTCGGGAGTACCTTCGTGTATCTATACTTCGCCCGAGGTGGCGTCGGTGGGTATGACAGAGCGGCAGGCGACAGAGGCGGGCCACGATGTGAGGGTCGGAAAATATCCGTTCACAGCATCGGGCAAGGCCACGTCGGCAGGCGATCGCGACGGATTCGCAAAACTGATCTTCGACAGGAAAACCGATAAGTTGCTCGGCGCCCACCTGGTGGGCATGAACGTTACCGAGATGATCGCCGAACCTACACTGGCGATGTCCCTCGGTGCCACCGCACACCAGATTGCCAAAACCGTGCATCCCCATCCGACGATGAGCGAAGCCATAATGGAGGCCGCCGAGGCTGCCCACGATGTGTGTGTGCATATTTAGAATATCCTAATCTCTTGTCGATAGCCGTGCTCGTATAAAAGTGCGGCTATCTATGTATATAGTCGTGTCATTGGGGTAGGTGGCTATTGCTTTTCGGGGCGACTATCTGCATATTTTAGGGTGTGGCGCCCGGCTTCGACACGCTCGTTTTCCGTAATTTTTTGATAGTGTTGGATTTTGGGCGATGCAACTGCTTTCAGGAAATACGACTATATAGCGTCATCATGTCGAGATATAGCTTGCTTTAAAAAAGCGACTATCGAATATGTAATGGTACCCGGAACAGGATGATATCGGGTGGCCGTTCCCCGCCCTGTCGATAGTTGCGATATGAATAGAGCAGTCATGATTTACTTCGCATGGAATCGCTTATGCAGTGGTAGTATTCGCTTATGTCGCATTCTTCGGCAGAGTGCGTATGCAACAGGTAGTAGTGCCTCCTTGCGGCTTGCAGAAGCGAAGTGAACTTATCTTTGCACCCGTTAGTATTTCGATTATAATAAGTGCAAAATATTTCGTAACTTTGCCTATTGAAGTGGAGGAAGAATATGTCATAGAGTTGCGCGGTGCGGCGGTCTATCATGGCGACTTGCGTGGTCGACACAGGGACGAACTCGTCCTGCGAGGTGTGGATCTCGCTATCGGGCGTGGCGAGTTGGTCTATCTGATCGGTCGTGTGGGCTCGGGTAAGAGTACGCTGCTGAAGATGCTGTACGGCGAGGTGCCGCTCGGTGCGGGCGAGGCCTATGTCGCGGGGTACGACCTTGCGTCGTTGCGGCGTTCTGATATCCCCCATCTGAGGCGGCGACTGGGGATCGTGTTCCAGAACTGCGAACTGCTCACCGATCGCAATGTGTTCAGTAATCTACACTATGTGATGCGTGCCACGGGGTGGCGCAACGAGACCGATATGCGGCGTCGTATCGGGGAGTTGCTGTCGCTGGTGGGGCTGATCAATAAGGAGTATAAAATGCCCTACGAACTCTCGGGGGGCGAGCAGCAGCGGCTGTGTATCGCGCGTGCGCTGATCAACTCGCCCGAGGCGGTGTTGGCCGACGAACCAACAGGCAACCTCGATCCCGCGGCAGCCGACGCCGTTATGAAGATCTTCCGCCGGGTGAACCAGATGGGGTGCACTGTGGTCATGTCGACCCACAACGTGAGCCTTATAAACGACTATCCTTCGCGCACGCTGAGGTTCAATCAGGGCAGGGTCGAGGAGATAGATATACGGCCGTTGGTGGGAGGTAAGTGATCGTTGGCAGGTCGTATTATGTAGGGTTACCAGACGCGATGATGAGCTTATGCATGCCGAAGCAAACCCCGAAGTCAGGCTTGCTGCAACCAATGCCATCCACTGGTGGGGGCTAAATGATCGTAGACGGTCGATATTCTGTCGATTTTCACGGCGATAGTGGCGATGCAGTTTTTATGGTTATGAGAATTTGATAAGAATTTAATGCGTTGGGCGAAATGTGCCTGAAGTCGGGATTGCCGGATTTTGGGAGTACGCAGCCGCACAGGCTACAAGACGAGTCCTATAGTTCAATCGCGTCACTCTCGAGTACCCGACTGCATAAAGACTGCTTATTTCCGGAGTACGGCAGCACCGAACGTCGCCTACATTAATTTTCAATCGAGCGAAACAAATATTATGGATAAAGATAAATTGGAACAACAGAACGCCGGGCAAGAGTACTCGGCGTCGAGTATTCAGGTACTCGAGGGTTTGGAGGCTGTGCGCAAGAGGCCAGCGATGTATATCGGCGACATTGGCGAGAAGGGGCTTCACCATCTTGTGTATGAGGTGGTCGACAACTCGATCGACGAGGCGTTGGCAGGGCATTGCACGTTCATCGACGTAACGATTAACGAAGACAACTCGATCACTGTGGTCGATGACGGCCGCGGTATCCCCGTCGACTACCACGAGAAGGAGGGTAAGTCGGCGCTGGAGGTGGTGCTCACGGTGCTGCATGCGGGCGGTAAGTTCAATAAGGACAGCTATAAGGTGTCCGGAGGTCTGCACGGCGTGGGTGTGTCGTGTGTCAATGCACTGTCGGACAGGCTTGTGGCCGAGGTGCGCAGAGACGGCAAGGTGTACCAGCAGGAGTACAGTCGCGGTGTGCCCCAGTGTGAGCTCAAGGTGATAGGCGAGTCCACCGAGACCGGTACCAGCATCACGTTCAAGCCCGATGCAGAGATCTTCGCGTCGGTGGTCTATAACTACGATATTCTCTCGGCGCGTCTCCGTGAGTTGGCGTTCCTTAATAAAGGTATACGACTCGCGATAACCGATAAGCGCGAGCAGGACGAGGCGGGCAACTACCGCCACGAGGAGTACTTCTCGAAAGAGGGACTCAAAGAGTTCATCAAGTTCCTCGATGCCACGCGAGAGCCCCTGATCGAGGATTGCATATATCTCGATACCGAGAAAGAGGGAATACCCGTAGAAGCGGCGATACAGTACAACACCAGCTATAGCGAGAATGTACACTCGTATGTGAACAATATCAACACTATCGAGGGCGGTACGCATCTGATGGGTTTCCGCCGTGCGCTCACGCGAACGCTGAAAAAATATGCCGAGGACAGCGGGATGCTGAGCAAGGTGAAGTTCGAGATCAACGGCGAGGACTTCCGCGAGGGCCTTACGGCGATCATCTCGGTGAAGGTCGCCGAGCCGCAGTTCGAAGGCCAGACCAAGACCAAACTGGGTAACAGCGAGGTGTCGGGAGCTGTAGATCAGGCTATTGCCGGTGCACTGAAAAACTATCTCGAAGAGCATCCCAAAGACGCCAGGCAGATCGTCGAGAAGGTGATTCTGGCCGCCACGGCGCGTCATGCGGCGCGTAAGGCGCGCGAGATGGTGCAGCGCAAGACAGTGCTGTCGGGGTCGGGACTTCCGGGGAAACTTGCCGACTGCTCGTCGAGAGACAGGGACAAGACCGAGATATTCTTCGTCGAGGGCGACTCGGCAGGTGGTACTGCCAAGCAGGGGCGCGATCGTGAATTCCAGGCCATCATGCCGCTGCGAGGCAAGATCCTCAACGTCGAGAAGGCTCAGGAACACAAAATGTGGGAGAACGAGGAGATCAAGAATATGTTCATGGCCATAGGCGTCTCGAAAGGTACCGAGGAGGATGCCAAGGCACTGAATATGGAGAAGTTGAGGTATAGCAAGATCATTATAATGACCGATGCCGACGTAGACGGCAGCCATATCGCCACACTTATGCTCACGTTCTTCTTCCGCGAGATGAAGGAACTGATCGACAACGGACATATATATATAGCCACGCCGCCCCTCTACCTGGTCAAGAAAGGGAGGAACGAGCGCTATTGCTGGACCGAGGAGGAGCGCGAGGCAGCAGTTGCAGAATTCGGCGATAAGGGTGTTAATACGCAGAGGTACAAGGGTTTGGGAGAGATGAACGCCGAGCAGCTATGGACGACGACGATGAACCCCGAGGCGCGGATTCTGCGCCAGGTTACGATCGACAGCGCCGCCGAGGCCGACCGCATATTCTCGATGCTGATGGGCGACGATGTGCCGCCCCGTCGAGATTTTATCGAGAAACATGCCACTTATGCCAATATAGATGCCTGATCCTATACGAGCATTTACCCTATAAATTTTGGCTGAATGGATTACCTCTTGCCGAGGCAATATATGATCGGAACGGGAGTCGTAAATCGATGACCAGAAATTACTACCGGGCGGACACGACAGAAGTGGGAGTCGAAACGGCGGCAGGCAATAAGTGGGTGGGTATTCGACCCATTTTTTGGGGAATATCTGCGCGTGCAACTCTTTGTCGGCATTTTGGGGCATAAATCGCTCTTCGTGCCAGAGGGCTATCGCCGTCGATGGCCGTGTGTCCGGGTGGATTTTGCGCAAACATATAGTGCGGGTTAGACAGAGGCACTGCTGCGTCTAATGAGCGGGTATTTGCTGATTCGTTAACTAAGGATTTTCTAACGTATTTTTAGTACATCATGAAAAAAATACTTTTATTGCTCGTCGCTGTGCTGGTGTGTTCGACGGCTGTCGCTCAGAGTGTGGGCGGGCGTTGGGCAGGCGTTATCGGCGGTATGGGGTTGCGATTAAATCTCGATGTGGCTCAGGTTGACGGCAGGTTTATTGCCAGATTGCAAAGCCCCGACCAGTCGACGATGTGGATGAATGTTGATACGGTCTCTTTTGTCGACAACCGGTTGTTTTTTGCGATGACTTCGCTGAAGGCGATGTATAACGGGCACCTCGATGGTGATAAAATCGAAGGGGTGTTCACTCAATTCGGTACGAAATATACGCTCGACCTTGTGCGCGTGCGAGTCGATGCACCCAAGCGTCCGCAAATGCCTCAAGATCAGCCATATAAGGCAGAGGAGGTGGTGTTTGAGAACGGCGATATAGCATTGTCGGGCACGCTGACCATGCCCGAAAAAGGAGCCAAACGCGCCGTGGTGTTAGTGACCGGAAGCGGGCCGACGGACAGGGACGAAAGCATCTATGGGCACAAGCCGTTCCTCGTGCTGGCCGACTATCTTACGCGTCGCGGGATCGCTGTGTTGAGGTACGACGATCGCGGCACGGCGCGCTCAGGGGGAGATTATCGGTCGTCGGACATCTACGATTTTGCCGATGATGCAAAGGCGGCGGTCGAGTTTTTGCGCTCACGCGGATTCTCGGAAGTGGGCGTTGCAGGGCATAGCGAGGGCGGTCAGGTAGTGATGATCCTTGCGGCAGACAAGGTTCCCGATTTTGCGGTGATAATGGCGGGTCCGGGCGTCGATGGACGCACGTTGATGGCAGATCAGCGGACGAAATACTTGAGACTGTCGGGCGTTCCGGAAGAGGTCGTAAGCGAAATAGTCGGGATATGGAATGATGCGCAGGATATCGGCTTGTCGACAGAGTATGACGATGCCACAAAACTTGCCCGGATAAAAGAACTGATTGCCGGAACTATGATGGCCGGCAACGACGAGTCGATAATGGCATTTTTTACACCCGAGAACAAGAGCTTCATAGAGTTCGACCCGGCGCGGTATTACCCGAAGATCGAGTGCCCGGTGCTGGCTGTGGGTGGCGGGAAGGACTTTCAGGTGCCTGCCGAGGTCAATCTTGCGGCGATAAAAGCGGGTCTGCCAAAGGCGACGACGAAGCTCTATCCAGACCTGAACCACTTGTTCCAAACAGCAGTCACAGGACTTTCGGATGAGTACGACCAGATCGAGGAGACGTTCAACGAGCAGGTTATGAGCGACATTGCCGAGTGGATCAACAACTTGAATACAAGTCATATAGAAACCGTAGATAGAGCAAAATACTGCGGTGATCGTATAAAATACGCCGCCGTACGCTGCTTCACTGTGATGCAAAGATCGTCAGGCAGGGTGTAATCTGTCGGGTATATAGTACCCATTAATTTTTAGGTTAGGTAATGTTTTTTACAGAAAGTGTTGCTTTCCACGTGATCAAAAATGCCGATAATTCTACGGTCTATAGGATGCATGCTGAATCTGATCTGTCTTGACGTCTGCGGTTTTATGCAGCATTAAACTCTATGATTATTGTTGGTCGACGCTGCTGTTCTTCACTATATGGCACGTAAAATGTAAAATACACTAT
>QMCE01000366.1_pt1 | contig 26338 bp, 17 predicted proteins | sample 1821851 | NCBI WGS metagenome assembly QMCE01 (sample SAMN09453174, study PRJNA476694) | Termite gut metagenome, whole genome shotgun sequencing project. | isolation source: worker | host: Odontotermes sp. | place: South Africa:Pretoria | collected 2016-01-28 | reverse complement strand
TCAGCAACAAAATACACCAGAAGCATTTCGTCGCGCGGCAACGGATAAACAGCGCCTTGATACTCCGGCGGGCGGATCAGGAAAAAGCCGTCAGGGTATACTTCCTCAATGACAGACGGCAGGGACAGCGGTTTTCTGTTGCCTTCTTCGTCGAATATCCTTATGTCCACAGACACCCTTGTGCCTTCGGTTAATTTTTCAACATGCTCGTCCGTCCCGCGAAGCAGCGTTAAATCAGCTATCCCCTCGCGGCGCGGCTTGTATTGCGCGTTTCCGTTACCTGTCAAATGTCTGCGGAGCTTCTCCCTCATACCGTCAAAGCTGATCGGCTTTCCAATATGACCGTTCATTCCCGCGGCGAGACACTCCTCAATATCGCTTTTGAACACATTGGCCGTCATTGCGATAATAGGGATTTCCTTGCACCACCCGGCAGGGAGAGCGCGTATCCGGCGCGTTGCCTCAAGACCGTCCATAACCGGCATTTGCATATCCATGAATATGATGTCATATCTGCCAGGATCGGATTCCATCATGCTCAGCGCGTTTTTCCCGTTTTCAGCGCAGTAAATTGACAGCCCTGTCCCTTCAAGAAGCGTTATGACTATTTCCCGGTTGATTTCAATATCCTCCGCAAGCAACAGCGTTTTCCCTGTAAATTCATTGGCGATGTCGTTTTCCTGACCGTCATGGGGATTGCCGAGGCACTCGTTCATACAATCTACAAGTGAGGAGGAAAAAACCGGCTTAACAATACCCTTGTCGGCGCCGCATCTGCGAACAGTTTCTTGAAGGGTTTCCCATTCGTCGGAGGAGATAAGCACCACCGCGCCGCGCGCACTGCGAGACCTGATCGCGGCTGTCAGTTCAGCGCCGTCCATGTCGGCCCCATACACATCAACGAAATATATGTCGAAGCCGCCGTGCTTGTCTATCAGATGGCAGGCAGTCAGACCGTTCGCCGCCGTTTCGCACCGCACCCCCAAACGGTCAAAGGTTTCTTTGAAGTATTGGCGCTGAAAGCCGGAGCCGTCCACAACCAAAACACGAACCGTTTCCCATACGACGCCGGGATTAAGCAGAGAACGGAGGTTATTGACGCCGCTGGGAACCTTTATGGTGAAGATAAAGCGCGCGCCCTTGCCCGGCGCTGAGTCTACCCATATCCGCCCGTCCATCATCTCAACGAGCCGCTTTGAAATTGACAGACCCAGCCCTGTGCCGCCGAACTCCCGGCTGACACCGCTCCCTGCCTGACCATAGGAACGGAACAGCTTCACCTGCTGTTCGGCGGTAAGCCCGATTCCGTTATCGGCAACCTCCACTTTGATTTCATTGATTCCATTCTCTGTCCCCACCAACGAGACGTTTAGCTTTATTTCCCCGCGTTCCTGTGTAAACTTAGCGGCGTTTGACAAGAGGTTTATGATGATTTGAGCCAGTCTCTGATCGTCTCCGATCACGAAGCGCGGCACATCGGCAGATACATTGACGGAAAGTTTCTGTTGCTTTTCATTCGTGCGGCCGCCCACCACCGTAATAACCTTTTGCAGCATTTGTTCAATATTGAACTCTACCGGCGAAAGCTCCAGCTTACCCGCTTCTATTTTGGATAAGTCAAGTATGTTGTTGATTACTCCAAGCAAATGTGTGGCGGCTTCCTCGATTTTATCCAGCGCGTAGTTTTTCCGCATCGCTTCGGCTGATCTGAGGCCGATGGCCGTCATTCCGATAACAGCGTTGAGCGGTGTGCGCATTTCGTGGCTCATGCTGGACAAAAACTCGCTTTTCGCGACACTTGCGGCTTCCGCTCCGGTCAGCGCGTACTGTAGCTCAACAGAGGATGACCGGAGCGTTTCCTCCATTTCATGCCGGACAAGCGCCTCAACGATCAATTCACTTGCTGAGCGCAGAATGGCTCTCTCGCTCTGTGTGAATTTCCGCTCCCTGTGGCAATCGTCAAAGCCAATGAACCCCCAAAACTCGCCCGCCAGAAAGAGGGGTACAGCCAGTATCGAAAGGACATTCTGAGGAACCAGGATGGCTTGCTCATTTTCTGACAGATTGCGGACAAGATCATTCACGCATTCCCCTTTTGAAAGGGTTTCTTCCCATTCCGGCACACTGTCGGCGTAGGAGGTTTCCAAAGCGAAGTCCTTGCCCTGCTGCGCTTCAGCGCCCTCCGACCACTCGTAAACCTGATAACAGCAAAGCTGTTCGTCCTTTGTGAAGTTTTTCCAGAGATACACCCGGTCAACCTTTACGGCCTCGGCCATGAGCTCCATCGCGTGAAGCAAATCGTTGTCAAAGGAATCAGCTTTCGACGCGAGGAAAATAGACGATATGCGGTTCAGCGTTTGAAGCAGATTGGTCTTGCGCTCGATTTCACCCATCATTCGGTTGTATTCCCGCATATCATGCGCGTATCCGGCAATCAAGTATTCATCGCCGTATTTAACGCGGGCCAGCGTGACTTGAGTGGGGATCATAGTTCCGTCAAAGGCGCGGTGCAACCACTCAAATTTGCAATACCCTTCGGTAAACGCCTTGTCTAACATACGAAGGTTGGAATCCATAGACCTTTTCCCGTCAGGCTGGTATTCGGGAAATGAATCGGAAAACCGCTTCAAACAATCCTCTTTGCTGTCAAACTGGTACAAACTCACAGCCATCTCGTTGCAATCTACAGCCTGATAATTCGCGTCCCAAAGCACACAGCTTAGAGGGGTCGCTTCCAACAGGAGCTTCGCGTGTTCGTCAGCCGCCCGCGCCCGCGCCGCTTCCTCGTTACGGATGATCGCGCCTGCCATTGTAAAGCTCGCGGAGCGCAGAATATTGACTTCATCCGCGGTAAACTCCCGTTCATCCGTTAAATCCTCAAAAAGAACGAAGCCCCAAAATCCGCCCTCATTGACTACGGGCACGGCAAGCACCGAACGACAGCCGAATTGCCTCAGAGCCTCGGCCTCCGGCATTAGATAGATTGGACCGTTTATGCACTCACCCGCGGAGAGGATATTTCTCCAGCGCGGTATATGGCGGTCATAGGTGTTCTCTCTAAGTTCCTCTACCGTGGGGATAGAGGAATCCGCTTCCCGGCTCCACCGGAATATCTGCGAAGCGTACAGGTCATCCGGCTTTGCGATGTTGCGCGACACCGACATCCTATCAATGCGCGCTATTTTCGCGATAATACCGACACATTCGCTCATTGTTTCCTCAAATGCCCCGTTGCCTGCCGACAGCAAGGTGGATGTAGCGTCGTTCAGGGCGCGCATCATTTCCTCGCGGCGGGTAAGCGCTTCTTCCGCCATTATCAGCGCGGTAATGTCAATAGCATATTCCAGATGGGCTTTCTGTCCTCCGGGCCAGTCAATCAACCGGGCGGTTTTATGGAATATACGACCGTTCAGCGGCTCTTGCTGATCCCATTCAAATGTCTGCTCAGGATTATGTATCAGTTGCTGGTAGGGGCATGTTTCGCAAGGCTCGTCCCGGTCTTGGAGCAGCTTATAGCATGTCTCCCCCACGCCGTCGCCTGTAACGCCGAAATACTTCCTGATGCTGTCATTGAGAAAAAGAATCTCGCCATCCTCCGGTTTGCAAACCGTAACGAGAGCTTCCATGCCATTTAAGATGCTTTTCAGAATTGTCTGTTGTCTATTTTCGGCTGTTATGTCATGTATCATTTCGATGAAGTAGGTAATTTCGCCGTCTGCGTTTCTCAGCACCTGAACCTCAACCCGGTATGACGAGCCGCCGTGTTCAAAAAACGTCTCTGTCAATCCATGCCGCGCGCGGGCTAAGCTGCAATTCTCCGTGCCGCAGATACAGAATTTTTGATGCTCACACGTTTTCCCCAGCATTTCCTCGCGGTCAATTCCAAATAGCTTTTCCGCGGATGCGTTTGCATATACCCAATTTGTATCCGCATCCGCGATCCTCACAGGGAAAGACATAACTTCCAGCGTTGACATGTAAAGACCGGCTTCTACAGGAAGCCCTGTCATTGTCATAGCTCCCGACACAAAACTCCCTCCCATCTGTGCCTACAGCCACATCAATACTTGTTCTGCCCGCTATGAACGCCACTTAGCGCAAAGCCGGAGCTCTCAGACGCGCCGAGCTGCTTTATCGCCGGATTGGAATTCATTGTCATATTGTGCCCGTCACCGTCGCCTTTGATTTTGAACTGTGCGATCTGCTCGCGCAGCATCGCCGATTGTCCGCTCATCTCCTCGGAGGCGGCGGCGCTTTCCTCAGCGGTGGCGCTGTTTTGCTGCACAACCTGAGCCAACTGCTCAATGCCTTGATTGATCTGAGCAATAGCATGAGACTGTTCTTCCGACGATTCGGCAATATCCGCGACAAGGCGGCTGCTGTCGTTAATACCTGAAACAATCTCCGAAAGGCTCGCTGAGGTTTCACCAGCTATGCGAACACCCAATTCTGCCCGTTGCATCGAACTGGCAATGAGGACCTCTGTGTCCTTTGCGGCATCAGCGCTCTTAGCCGCCAGATTCCGAACTTCCTCGGCCACAACAGCGAAGCCCTTACCGTGCTGACCCGCCCGCGCCGCCTCTACAGCGGCGTTTAGGGCGAGAATATTAGTCTGGAACGCTATATCGTCTATCACTTTAATTACCTTGCTGATGTCCAGACTGGATTGGTTGATTTCCCTGACCGCGGTAATCATTTCATTCATTTGGCGGCTGCCTTGCTCCGCGTTGCCCTTGATCTTTTCCGCTAAACGGGAGGCTTCTCCGGCTTCGTTGGCGTTCGCCTTTGTCTTTTCGGTTATCTCGGAGATAGCGCTTGAAAGCTGTTGAATTGTTGCGGCCTGTTCCGTAGCACCCTGCGCGAGCGCCTGCGCGCCGTCCGCCACTTGGCTCGCACCCGTAGATACCTGTGAGGACGCGGAATTTATCTCGCTGAACATGCTGTTCAAATTGCCTGTCATTTTTTTCAGCGACAGACCCAGCGTATCCATATTGGACAGAGGGGCAAGCTCTGTGGTCAGATCGCCGTCGGAGATCGTTTCCAAAGCCTTGCTGACTATGCTGACGCGCGTGATAAATTCTGTCGTGGCCGCGATAGTCTGTCCAATCTCGTCTTTTCTCCTGCCGTAATCCCCAAGAACCTTAGCGTCCTCCGGTTGCAAGTTGATGTTGCCTGTTCCTCCCGCCTGTTTCATAAAAGCTGTGAGCGGAACCAAAGGCTTACTGATAAGCCCGGATATGTATAGCGCGAGAAAGACGGCAATAATGACACTCACCGCCAGAACCGATACAAGGATAACGGTGGTGCGTGAAGCCGTATCTGCCGCTTCAATCGCCATATCGGTGGTCAGCGTATCCGCGAAGTCTACAAGAGCGGCCACGCTGTTTGCCAGAGGCGCTACCGTCGCGGCCACATCATCCAACTGCCCTACCATTTCTTCATCGGAAGTGTTCGGATCAATAATTGCTTCCATAAATACGTCGCGGGCGCTTGCAAACGGTATGTATGCGGCGTCGATGTCCGCCATGAGCTTCAAACCCGTTTCGGTAATCAGCATACCCGCTACTTGCTCATGCAGTGTATCGTAGTCACCTTCCAACGTAATGACTTCCGCAAGGTTGCTGTCCCTCTCAGTTTCCATGCCCATCACATGGTATACCGCAGCACCGCGAAAACCCGCTCGCTGCGCCTGTATGTTCCGGTTCATACGGGCGGCAATGATCGCTATCTCCGTGCGCTCGGCCAACAGAGCGGTATTATCCGCCGCCGATGTTAGCGAGAAAATTCCCATCAGCCCTATTGCGATGGCCAACACCGTCACGAGCATAAAACCGGCAATCAACTTCAATGAAACCTTCATGTTTTTCATAACGCGAACCTCCAAGTTAATATTTTGGTTATTCTACAACAATTACGTTGCTTGTCCCTTAAACACGCAATCGCACCCTGTAGGATGCGATAGAGGATCAGGGCTATCCGGGTTACCGTTAGCCATATTCGCCGCTGTAGTTTGGACAGCGGAAACATCCTTTACAGTGGTATCGTCTTGGTCGATTAAAGCAACTAAATCGGTCATTTTGCGGCCATAATCGCCTATCAAGGCGACATTTCGTTCAAAAGCTATCTGGCGTTCGTCCATCATCCTTTCTCGGCTATCCAGCTTCGCCGATTCTGCTTGCAGGATGCTTGCGCATTTCATCAAATCCTTTTTCTGAAAGTCCATTTCGTCTCGTAAAAGGCAAGAAGTCTTTCTTGAGGTATATACAGTGACGGCAAGAACTGAGGCAATCAGAAATACGGTCAGAATCGCATTGCCAGTGGGCATTGCACCAAATATCAAAATAAAAATGAGCATAATCACTATTGCCGTATGCAGGACAGTAAAGAGCATTACAGAGCGGTCGTATAAGTTTGACTTTCGCATATTGACACCCTCACACTTTCTTTTTGCGACATCTTTCGACAGTAGCTATACATGTACACCAGCAGACCTCACACCGGGTCTTGAAAAAAGTCCTCATACGTTACGTCAAATACGTTGATAATCGCTTCCACCACCTTTGCGGAAAAACCGCATTTTCCATTTTCCAGATACGATAGATATGTACGGGATATTTTCAGATGCTCGGCTGCTTTCCATTGCGCCCAGCCGCGGCTTGCACGAAGCGCTTTCACATCAATCCACGGTTTTTTCCTTTTCTCTTTCACACCCATTTTCCATTCTCCGTTCTTAAAAACCTGATAATCCACCATACCTAGTTTTACATTGGTCAGGGTAACACAATTTCCAATATGTTATTCCCGGTTGCGGTAACATATTTTCCAGTATGTTATCCCGCCTGTACTACTATTATAAAGGGAAATTTAAGGGGAAATTTGAATCAGCCAAAAAATCCGAGTGAAGCAGAGTGAAAACAGAAACAAGCGGAACCCCGCATAATAAAGGCAAAAACCAAGCCCATGTAACACACTGGAAAGTCTGTTACATGGGCTCATTTCTTTAAGGGGGAAAATTACTAATGAAAACCACTGAACCGATTCGCAATAAACATCAAGTCCGGGAACTGGCTGAATACTATCTCCGCAAGGGCCAGCTTCGCAACTATGTTCTGATCGTCCTCGGCGTCCACACAGCGCTACGGATTAGCGACCTGCTGCGCATCACATGGGATGATGTATATGATTTTGATACCTGTCGCATCCGCTCCAATATTTGCCTTACTGAGAAAAAGACCAAGAAATTCAAGATTATCGCGCTAAATAAAGCGTTAATGAGCGCCCTCACCATGCTTGCGGCTGAAAAAGCAGTTAAAGGGCGTTTCCTGATTGAGAATGCCCTTACCAGAAAGGCAATCAGCCGTATACAGGCTTACAGGATAATCCGCGCCGCCGCCGAAGCTCTGTCGTTCCAGCATCGCGTCTCCTGCCATTCTCTCCGAAAGACCTTCGGCTACCACGCTTGGAAGGATGGCGTTTCCCCGGCCGTCATCATGGAAATCTACAACCATAGCTCCCTTGCCGTGACCCGCAGATACCTCGGCGTAACGCAGGACGATAAGAACGCGGTGTATCTCGGTTTGGAATTTCTGGCGCCGGTTTGCTGAGCGTTCGGCATAATGCCCAATTTGAATTGATTTTCTAATATCTTTTACGCGACTTGCACACAGTATAAAGCATGGAGTATATCCACAGTCAATACTTTGCGGGCACAGATGAAAAATATTTACCCAATGTCTTTTCGCGCGGGCATATCGTCGTATTATCCAAATGCAAGGAGATGTTTATGGCATAAGTCATAAAATATACTCCTTTAGGGATTGCAATAGGAATATTTCGTCATATACAGGGAGCAAGCTCTGGTAATCTCTCCAAAAAACTATAAAGGTACTCCACATATGTTGCAATGGGAAAAATTGCGTGGCATAATGGGTACATGCGTAGAAAAGGAGGGGTTTTCATGCCGCGCAAAAACGCTTTTTCTATTTCCGACTTTGCGAAGCTGTCGAGGACGAAGCGCGATACATTGCTGTTTTACGACAAAATGGAGCTTCTCAAACCCAATTATAGGGGAAAGAACGGTTACCGCTTTTACTCAGCCGGGCAGGTGGCTGCCGTGAACCTCATTCGTACCGCACAGCGGTTGGGGTTTTCGTTGGTTGAAATCAAGGATATAATCAAGCGGCGCACACCTGCCATGATGGACGAATTGCTCAGACAGCAAATTGCCCGCATTGATGAACGGATTAACGAGTGGATGCGCGCGCGGAAGCTGCTGTATGTGCTGCAAAAGATGATACACTCGGCAATCGTCGCGGATAAGGATTCCTTCTCTGTGGAGTTTTTGCCCGCCGAAGCCATTGTCCTCGGCGATGTGAACGACTACAGCCGGGAGAGGAGCGATTATGACGCTCTGCTCAGTTTTTATCAGGCTTGTACCGAAAAATACCCGGACATGGACTTGAATTACCCTGTATGGGGTATCGTTTCCGAGGAGAGAATCCGGCGCGGAGACTGGCACTGGCCGGACAGATTCTATTTCCACAATCCAGACGGCTATGATAGGAGACCCGGCGCTTTGTACGCTATCGGGTATTGCTATGGGGATTACGGCGAGACCGGCGCCCTGTATAAACGGCTGTTGTCTTACATAGAAAAAAACGGGTACGAGATTTGTGGGCCTGCTTATGAGGAGTATCCGCTAAATGAGCTATGTGTGGCCGAGGTCTCAAATTACCTGATCCGTCTGATGATAACGGTAAAAAAAGCTACATAGACATCGCGCAGGTTCTATCCCTGCGTTCACAGCACTAGGCAACAGTTTTTCGTTTTCTACAGGACTACTACCAGTATAGCACAGATTCAGTATAACACAAAACTTTCGTTAGTGATATACCACTAACGAAAATACTTCCTAATCTGTATCCTAGTGTTAGCTCGAAAGCACTGGGAGGCATGAAATGGATACAAGGCAGGCTGTAGCGGATCGGATTCTGGAATTATGCAAATTGCGGGGGATAACCCCCAACGCGCTTAGTTTGAATGCCGGTGTTTCGCAATCCACGGTAAAGAGCATTTTGAATAACGAGAGCAAGAACCCCGGCGTTGTGACTGTAAAAATGCTCTGTGACGGTTTGCGGATCACGTTGAGCGACTTTTTTGACACCGACGTTTTCCGTTCGCTGGAACAGGAGCTAAAGTAGGAGCCGCCCCGTAATCACCGCCGGAGGGTGATAATTTCGCATTTCCCCTACCATTTTAGTCACAGCCGCAGTAAAATCCGGCTGTGATTTTTTTGCTTGTGAACATCCCAACAGAGTGATATAATGATGCCAAGCTGTTTCTGGACCCGTATATAATTCGTGCCCTTATTCAGCCCAGCGTATACCAGACGCCGTGTGGAGCCGCATAAGCGATAGGAAAGGTGCTGTGCGCTATGGGTATGATAACAAAAGTGGCGTGTTTACTGCTGACAATTAGTGTGGTCCTGACAGCGTGTGGATTTGACAGTACCGCCGTAACTCTGGGAACGGAGGCGGCGGCTTTTGATTCGTTTTTGGACATTCCCGGCATTACAACCGGGGAAATATCAGCGATTGAGACGCTTAGGTCAAGAGGAGCGCCGCTTGTGTACGCCGCGCTTCCGAGTGACGAGGCTTTTGAGCGCGATGGAGAAATACGGGGCTTCACTGCCCTGTATTGCGGGCTCCTGTCAGAGCTTTTCGCGATTGAGATTGTGCCGGAGCTCCATGAGTGGAGCGAAATCCTTTCCGGGCTTGAATCAGGCGCTTTCGCCTTCACCGGCGAAATGACAGCGACCGACGAGCGGAAAGCTGCCGGCCTCTACATGACCGAGGCCATCGCCGAGCGTTCCATCAAATACACACAGCGGGTCGAGGATATATCTCTTTCAGAGATTGCCGAGACCCGCAAGCCACGTTTGGCGTTTTTACAAGGCTCAAAAACCTATACCGATGTAGCCGCCCGTGCCGATTATGAGTTTGAAGCGATTTATGCCGAGGATATTGACGATGCTTATCTGATGCTCCAAAACGGTGAGATCGACGCTTTCATAGGCGAGAACGGCAGAACCATCAGCGGCTTCGGCGAACTGGTTATCAGGGATTACTTCCCCATAATCAATAATTCTGTCTCTATGACAACAATGAGCGCCGAGCTTGCTCCGGTAATATCCGCAGTCGATAAGGCATTGCGGGATGAGAACTTCCGCCTGCGCCTTAAAGAACTGTATCAGCTTGGGCAGGAGGAATTGGAGCGGTATAAACTGTATGTCCTGCTTACGCCGGAGGAAAATGCGTACATAACTGAAAACCCGATAATACCTGTTGCCGCCGAGCATTACAATTATCCCATCAGCTTTTTCAATCCCCGTGAGCAGCAATGGAGCGGTATATTCTTCGATGTTTTGTCTGAAATAGAATCGCTGACAGGACTCACCTTTGAACTCGCGCATGACGAACGTACTGAATGGCCTGAATTGCTAAAAATGCTGGAGGCGGGAGACGCGTATGTTATCTCCGAACTGCTGCCCTCCATTGAGCGGCAGAGCCGGTTCTTATGGCCCAATAAGGCTTTGCTGACCGACTATTACACCCTTATCTCAAAATCGGGCGCGCCGGACATCAGCGTGACCAACGTGCGGGATTATCGCGTGGGAATCCAAACCGACACCGCCTACGACGAGTTGTTCAGGTCGTGGTTCCCGGATCATCCGCAAACAGTCGAATTTGCTAACCCGGACATAGCATTCGCGGCTGTGGCGGACGGTGAGATCGACCTTGTTATGTCCAGTCAGCGCCAACTCATCGCGCTGACAAATTACCTTGAATTGTCAGGTTACAAAGCCAATATCACCTTTGAACGCCAGTCTGAATCCATTATTGGCTTCAATATCAACCAGCCGGAGCTTCGGAGTATTTTTAACAAGGCGCTGAGTATCGTCGCCGTAGACGCCATTGCGGAAAACTGGACGCAGAGAACATACGACTATCAGGCAAAGCTGGCGCAAGCCCAGCGTCCGTGGCTGATCGGCGCTGTCGCGCTGTTCCTGTGCGTCATCACGTTATTGGTTGTTCTATTCTATAGAACGCGAAAGGCGGGCGTCCAACTGGAAGGGCTTGTGGCGCAGAAAACTTCTCAACTCGCAAGCGCATTGGTGGACGCGGAGGAAGCGAACAACGCAAAAAGCAGTTTTCTTGCTCACATGAGCCACGAAATCAGAACGCCGATGAACGCCGTTATCGGCCTTAGTCAACTCATGCTCGATGATAGCAGGTTAAATCGGGAGGCCCAGGAAAACCTTGAGAAAATCTACGGCGCGGGAACAACCATACTCAGTATTGTAAACGACATACTTGATATATCAAAAATTGAATCGGGCAAATTTGAGCTATATCCGGCCCGGTACGACGTTCCAAGCCTGCTCAATGACATTGTGACACAGAATATCGTGCGTATCGGTGAGAAGTCCATCGTTTTCCGCATGGAGGTAGACGACAATCTGCCCTCAGTGCTGTTTGGCGATGATCTGCGCGTCAAGCAAATCTTCAATAACCTGCTCTCCAATGCTTTCAAGTACACAGAGGCCGGGACAGTGACTTGGCGCGTTGGGTTTGAGCGCGACAGCGAGGATATTTGGCTCATTTCCAGCGTTGAGGACACAGGCGTCGGTATGAAGCCGGAAAGCGTGAAAAAGCTATTTGCGGAGTACAATCAAGTGGGCGCGGCCAGTACCCATAAGGTGGAGGGAACGGGGCTGGGGCTCTCCATTGCCAGAAGCATGGCGGAAATGATGGGCGGGACAATTACGGTTGAGAGCGAGTATGGAAAAGGCTCGACCTTTTTTGTCCGCTTACGGCAGGCTTTTGTTTCCGACACCCCGATTGGCCGGGATGTGGCGTTGAATCTGGCGAGCTTGCGCTATACGCTGACCAAGCGGGATTCTGGCTCAAAGCTCCGTCGTATTGACCTGTCTTACGCGTATGTGCTGGTGGTTGACGACATCACAACCAATCTTGATGTTGTCAGGGGTATGCTGAAGCCATACGGCGTAAAGACAGACTGTGTGACAAGCGGCCAACAGGCCATAGAGAAGGTTGGGGCTGAGAATCCGCGATATGCAGCCGTGTTCATGGACCATATGATGCCGGAGATGGACGGTATAGAGGCCACTTGGAGGATTCGGGAAATTGACACGGACTACGCGCGCGAAGTACCCATTATAGCGCTGACGGCCAACGCGCTTGTCGGCAATGAGGAAATGTTCCTCAGCAACGGTTTTCAAGACTTCATTTCAAAACCGATTGATATGGCAAAGCTGGACGCTGTATTACGGCGCTGGGTCAGGGATAAACACATAGAAAGCAACAGGGAGCTTGTTACCGAAGAACCTGCCAAGCAAGACGCAAATGCCTCTTTACTTTCGGGAGTTGCTTTTAGCGGGCTGGATAAAGAAAAAGCGCTTGCGCGGTTCAGTGGAGACGAAGCTGTTTTTTTAGATGTTCTGCGCTCTTATTCCTCTGGCACAGGCGATATATTGAATAACCTGAGCGATTTTTTAGAGTCAGGGAACCTTGAGGAATACGCAATCAGCGTCCACGGTGTCAAAGGTTCAAGCTACGCCATTTTCGCGATGGAAGTCGGCAACACTGCCGAGTCGCTGGAAATAGCCGCGAAAGCCGGGGACTTGGAAGCGGTCAGGGCGGGCCATGACCCGTTTATCAATATGACCGCGGTATTGATCTCGGAAATTGGCAACGCATTGTCGGTATTGAATACAGAGCAGGACAAACCCCTAGCCGTCGAACCTGATTCCGCATTGCTCCAAGAGCTTTACGCCGCCTGCAAAGCCTTTGACATGGACAGGGTGGATGCGGCGATGGAGCTCCTTGAGGCCAACACTTATGAACGCGGCGGGGATATAATCGCGTGGCTGCGTGAAAAAGTGGATGCTATGGAGTTTGAGGAGATTGCCGAGATGAGCCTGCATTAAAAAGGCGCTCACGGTTACAATGCTGACTGTGAAGGCACTCGGAAAATATTCAAAAGAGCGAACAGGCCCTCTGCGGCTTGTTCGCTCTTTTTCACGATTATATTGGTCAATAATTTCACCATATAATTCTACACATTTACTTATAGGGTAACATTATACCCTAATTTGATAATATAATTTTTGTGGAAAGTCTCGTATTTTTGTTGGGAAGCGAGGTGCTTGCGGTGGATAAACCCCAAAAGATCAGGCCAGACATGTGCATTGGAAAGAACATTCAACTACTGCGATACTCGCGTGATCTAACACAAGACCAAGTAGTCGCACAGATGCAGATGCTTGGTGTGCCAATCTCAAAGCCATCTTATGTTAAAATTGAGAATAATAAGCAAAACATCAAGGTCAGTGAGCTATTTGCGTTGAAGCAGATTTTCCGGCTTGATTCCTTCGACCCGTTTTTTCTAGGGCTTGGTATTTAGCCGAGACTTTTATAACGAACATTCGTGGCCCGCCTATTTCCTCCGGGACGGCTACCGGCACAATATTACCGAGGGAGGAAATAGCGATGAAAGCACTCTATGGCGATCCCGAAACCCTCAACGATGAAGAATATATGCTCATTAAGGAATTTTCGGATATTGTCAAAATCCCACAAGAAGCCCTGCGCTATCTGGAAACTAAAAACCTTTTTTATCCTGCCGCCCGAGGAAACGATGGCAACGACAATTACAGGCGCTATGCAGTATGGCAAATCACGACAATAAACATGATCCGCGTTTTAACCGACATAAAGGTCAGTCACGAAGTGATTGCCATGATGAATAAAGAACGGACGCCAATAAAGGCGCTAAAACTGTTGACCAAACAGAAATACCTTGTAGGCAAACAACTTCGGCTGTATACAGACGCCCTTACGGTACTTGATACTATCATGGAACTCTTAGTCGAAAGCATGTGCGCTACAGAGGACGAAATTGCCCTGATTGAGAGACCAATTAGGTTCATCACTATGGGGGATGTTAATGATTTTGGCGGTTCACCCAACTACTATAGGGCTTTCATCCGCTTTTGCCGCACAACGCTCGAACCGCCGTTAAATCAATCCTTTCCCATAGGCGGCTTTTTTGACAGCATGGATGCGTTTCAAAATACGCCGTCACAACCGATGCGATTTTTTTCCATGAACCCGAGAGGCCATGATTCGTGGACAGAGGGACTATACTTAACCGGATATACGCGCGGTCCATACGGGCAGACCAATGACTTACTGGGTAGAATGACAGCTTATGCAAAGAGTGAGGGCTTGGATTTTATCGGCCCCGTGTATTGCCTCTATTTGCAAGACGAGATTAGCGTGATTGACCAAAACAACTTTTTGTTACAAGCGTCCGCTCTCGTAAGGGAAACGAGACGTAATTTACCCAAGCGTGTGCCTCCCTTCATTAACGGAGATTAGCTTCAAACCTTTAACTTTCCAACCTCTCCGGGCGAATTAAGTCCATTATGTCAGAAATATAAATGTGATTCCAATCAGCTTTTTGGCATTTGGAGAAGCGAAAAGCAGACATAAGCCTTGAACAATTTAACCCTACGGTATAAAAAGAGCCCGGAGTGAGAACTCAATTCTCGCTCCGGGCTTTTTTGCGCTGCCAGTCGGATTTAGAGAAAGCGGGTGTAGGTTTTTTCTCGTTATTGCGTTAATACACCGCCAGTCTATCAACACTGATCAGGCGCGTTTTCATTTATCTAAAAAATAAAGCACAAAGGCAATAATTATCGCTCTGGATTGTTCAGACCTATCAACAAGCAATCTGTTTTCTTGATGTCGGGAAAAGCTCGCATTTATCAGCTTTTTTCGTCTGCCTTTATTTTTATTAGCCTATTGACTATAAAATTTCCATACCATAGTATAATTTTTAGGGAACATACCCTATCCGCCCCGGAATCAGCTTAAAACCTGATTCCGGGGTTTTTACTTCCCGGCTTAGGTATTCAAGCTGGGGAGGGTATATGGATTTCACAAATTCACACGGCGGCCCCGGCTGTCGCTCGCCGCCTTACTTCAATCAGGTTTCGCGCTACCCCTAAAAAACTGATTGGAGTAAGAAAAATGAAGGATTGGCAAAAAGACCGTAACTATCGGAAAATCCGGCAGTCAGGCGGTAAATACAAGTACATCGTAACCATCGACCAAGAGAACATTGAGGTCAGCAAGGAGGTTTACGAGGTGTATTCGCAGGCTGACCGCAGGGAACGGTACTGCGCGGAGCGGGAATCCGGGCTTCTGATTTCGTTGGAGCAGTTCAATCTGGACTGCATGGCCTTCCCCCAGCTTAACGAGGAAAGCCATATCGTCTCTGTTGAGGATATGGCCCTCCGCCGTCTGGCTGTCGAGGAAATGACGGCGGCGTTCAATCTGCTGAACGCTGAGGATAAGTTCATACTGGCTTCTCTGGTTATGGATAAGATGCCGGAACGCGATTGTGCCGCCATAATCGGCATGTCGCAAAAGGGCGTCAATAAGCGGAAAAAGCGGGCGCTGAAAAAAGTTCTAAAAATAATGGTACTCAAACAGGCTGATTTTCGGGAGTAGAAGTGAGGGGGAATAGAGTTTTATATCCTTCCCCCCGCCAGCTCCTTGAAAATTGCATATCGGGACAACGGGTACAGTAACTCCCGCGTCGTGCGCGATGACCTCCTGTAGTGGGTAGCGAGCGCCCCTCTCCCCGTGCCGCCGCGGAGCCTTCGGGCTTCAAGGCGGCGTGGGGCGGGCAGATCAAAGACGCTGTTGTGATAATGGTACTCCTCCGGTGAAAGCCGGGGCCGGGAGCGCCGAGAGCGCGTTCCGGGAAAGCATCGTGCCTTCTGAAAGAGGTTGGCGGGAGCTTTCGTGGGCGGTATTGCGCCGCCCGTTGTCTCCCCTCGCGTCCGGGTAATGGGGTAAATAGGGCGCAACCGCACAACTGTCAAGTTTACTTGACGGTTCTGCTACCGCAGGCAAAGCGATTTGCCTGCGGCACAGAGCCGCCAAGCGGCCCAATAAAAACGGAAGGACGTTTTCCATGACTGCAACAATCCAACGTGAAATATCGCGAAACGTGCCTAAGCACATCCGCATCCCCAACTCGGAGCAAATGACGCCGCTCTTTACGGCCTACGGCTGCGTCTTGATGGAACGCGACACAGGCAGAAGCTACATCTACTCGGCGGTCAACCTCACGGATGGCAGACGCGAGGTGATCGACCGGCGCACATCACCCCTCACGACATCCGGCGCGCCGACAATGGCCGAGAAGATTCGCGAATCCGGCGTAGCGGGCGCGGGGCGGCTCCAAGCAGACAGGCTTCTGAGGGATAACCTCAACCTCCATCGCGGCCACGAAATGCTCTCTGCCATCTTCAATGAAATACTGCCCCTGCACGGCTTCACCATCCGAGAGGAGCAGATTGCCCTCGCCCTACATATGTTGACAGCCCTCAGCCACCGCCACATATCCCTCGCCGAAGCGGGTGTGGGGATTGGCAAGACACTGGCCTATCTGCTGGCCTCCGTCCTCGCCAAGCGGGGATGTATCAACGGGTTCTACAATCTGAGCTTTTACACCGGGACGCCCTATGTCGAGGCAGGCGATATGCCTATCGTAATCGCGACCTCCAGCATCGCGCTCCAGAGGGCGCTTGCTAACGACTACATCCCGGCGCTGTCCGATATTCTGATGGAGCATGGCGTTATAAAGACCCCGCTGACCTATGTGATTCGCAAGGGCCGGGAGCATTACGTCTGTGAGCGCAGGCTCCGGGCGCAACTCAATTTTGAGTGCGACGGCGAAATGCGCGGCGTCCTTGAGTGCTTGCTGGAACCGGGCGCGGAAATAGACCTCGCTGAGATTGACGGCATCACCCCCTATGTCAAGCGGATAATCGGCGTGTCCGGCCAATGCCCGGTTGTCTGCCCGCATCGCTCTCGCTGCGCCTATCTGCTATTCCGCAGACAGGCGGCTTCCCCGGAGATCGACATTCAGGTGTGCAACCACAATTATCTGCTGGCTGACACCCTGCGCCGCGCGGAGGAAGCGCGCCCCCTCATCCCGAACTACCAAAGCCTAATCATTGACGAAGGTCACAAGTTTTTACAGGCGGCGCGGCAGATGTACGGTGTGGAGTTTTCCAGCCGGGCCTTGCAGGAAATCCGGGACGGTGTTTGGAGCCTGCGGCTCAAGCATGAAATGACGCAGAACATCGCCCGCAAGGCGGCGAATATGCTCACCTCTGAAAATAACCGCCTGTTTAACAGCTTGGTTGAGAAAGCCAAGAGTGACGAGACGGACGAGGACGCCGACCGCTTCATCGCCGGAATCGACGCTGAGGCCGCACGGCATCTGCGGAACATCTACGCTGTGGCGGGTATGCTCATTGAGCTTCTGGCGGGGGAGCCGCCCGCCGGGAACAGCGCTGGGCTGAAAACGCAAATCCTGTCGGAGCTTGAGAGCGTCAGGGAGCAGGCCGCAATCCTTATCCCTGACGGCGAACATATTTCATGGCTGGAAATGAGCGCGAAAGAAACCCGCCTCTGCTCCATCCCCAAAGACCTCGACAAGCGGCTGTATAACGACCTGTGGAGCAAGGGCATCCCAACCATCATCACTTCTGGTACGTTATCGGCTGGCGGGGATTTCTCCCGGATTAAGAAATCGCTGGGGCTGGGTTTCGCCAAAGACCGGATTGTCGAGACGAGCAAGCCGTCCCCCTTCGACTACTATAAGAATACCTTGCTGTACATCAGCGAATCGACGCCCTTTCCCGACCAGCGCAATAAGGCGTATCTTGAAGCGGTCACCGGCGAGATCGAGAAGCTCGTCCACGCTTCCAACGGCCACGCCGCAGTGCTGTTCACATCCTATAACGCGATGGGGGCCGTCTATTCCGCATTGCAAAATCGGGGGCTTCCGTTCCCGATGTTCCGCATGGATAAAGGCGGGGTGCGCGAGATTGAGCGCTTTAAGCACAGCGGCAACGGGGTCCTGTTCGCAAGCGGCTCTATGTGGGAGGGCATCGACATCCCCGGAGACGCGCTCTCCATGCTCATCATCGTCAAGCTGCCCTTTCCTCCTCCCGACCCCATCAGCGAATATGAGCGGACGCTCTACAACAGCTTTGAGGAATACAGGGACGGTGTTATCACCCCGGAAATGTTGATACGGCTGTTGCAGGGCCACGGGCGGCTTATCCGGTTGGAAACCGATTCCGGCGTAATCGCCATACTGGATTGCCGTATGAACGGCTTTTACCGCGATGTTACCCTCGTTGCCCTGCCGTTCTGCGCGGTGACAAGCAGTATCTCCTGTGTGGAGGACTTCTACATGGCGCTCAAATCACCCGAATACTTTGAGTGATTACGCTTTTCTGCTCCGTGGTATTCCCAACTTGGGAATACCACGGAAGTAAATATGCGGGAGGTCTGCTCAGGGATGCAGAAAGTATCGAGGGCAATGTTTCTCAAATATGCTCAATACAATGATGAACTTCTCCGGCTGGAAATCGAGGTTTTACAGTGTGCGGCAGATAACCGCCATAACAGTGATTTTTGCGCCATCAACGCATGGTACGGGACATTTAAGCGTAAAATGTGCAAGCTGGTAGGCTGGGGCGTTGCGGATGACCGCCTTAAAACATCCAAAGCGTATGACACGGTTTATCAATATCTGTATCATCTGTTGCCGGATTGTGCGCATGAAGGAATGTGCCGGATAGTCCGGTACAGTGCGCAGGTATAATCAAACCGGCCAATACGCTCAAATAGCGGCGAGGGTATTTCCAACTTGGGAATACCCTCGCCGCGGTCAGGAGGATTCAATGCTTGAGGATAATAAACTCGGTTTAGTGGACATCAGCACGGTCAAGACTGACCCCGATCTGCCGAAACCGAACCGCGTAGTTGAATATGTGCGCCAGTTAAACGGCGACCCTCACCATTATATATGCAACGATTTCAAAGTAACGGAGCTTCACCCCGCAACCGGTCCGTCGCTTGAGGATTGCCTACGCGGGATGCTGGCGTGACGCTTTGGCGCTGTCCGCCGACAAACTCGACTTTCCCATATGGGCGCCGTACAATATACTTGGAAAAGGAATTGAATGGCAACCCCATAACTCTTTGATTTTCGGGAAAGCGGCGAAAATTAGGGAGGATTTTTCATGCAGGAAACCGTATTCAAGGCGATCAAATATATCCGCCTGTCCAGCGCGGACGATGCTAAGGATAAGGACGGAAAAAAGATCGAGAAGAATGAAAGCGACAGCGTAGCCAACCAGCGAAAGCTCATTGACGAGTGGCTGAAAAACCACCCGGAGATTGAAGTGGCCGGGGAAAAGGTAGACGACGGTTTTTCCGGCATCCTGTTTGACAGGCCGGCATTCACCGAAATGATGGAAGAAATCACAAAGGGCGCGGTGAACTGCGTTATCTGTAAGGATTTATCACGGCTTGGACGGGAGTTTGTAGAGACAGGTCGCTATCTGCGGCATATCTTTCCCGCCTATGGCGTGAGGTTTATTGCGATAACCGACAATATCGACACCTTGAACGACAGCGGCGACGATCTGACCGTTTCCTTGAAAGCCATCATCAACGACGCTTACTGCCGGGATGTCAGCGTCAAGACACGCTCCGCACTTGATGTAAAGCGGGCTAACGGCGATTTTACGGGTGCTTGCCCTGTGTACGGCTATCGTAAGGATGCCGCCGACCACAATCTTTTAGTTATAGACCCATACCCGGCGAGCGTTGTGAGTGATATTTTCCGCATGAAGCTGGACGGTCACAGTGCGGTGCGGATCGCGGATATTCTCAACGGGCGAGGGGTACTTTCGCCGATTGAATATAAGCGGGAACGCGGCCTGCCGCACCCTACGGGCGGCTATTCCGACAGGGAGGGCGCCAAATGGTCCGCCACCACCGTTATCCGTATTTTGAACGACGAGACCTACACGGGTACGCTCATACAGGGCAAAAAGGGGACGCCTAACTACAAGCTGAAGGAGCTTCTGCAAAAGCCGGAGTATGAGTGGCGCAGGGTGGAAAATGCCCACGAAGCCATCGTTAAAAAACATATCTTTGACCTTGCCCAAAAGATACTGCGGCTTGATACGCGAACCTCTCCCCACAGCGACAAGGTTTATCTTTTCTCAGGTATATTAGTCTGCGGGTGCTGCGGAAACCGGATGACCCGAAAAACCGTGCGTTATAAGAACGAAAAGCATTACTATTATTACTGCCCTACCACAAAAAAACGCGGCTGCCCGGATGGGGTCTTTCTAAAAGAATCTGATTTGACCGAGTGTATTTTGGGAAGCGTAAAGGCGCATATTGCGAATGTGGCTTCCCTTGAAACCGTTGTGGCGGGTCTTGATTCTACCGGCGTTGCTCAAGAGCTTGCCGAAAACCTAACGGCGCAGATGGCGGAAAATGAACGCCGCCTTGAGCAGATGCGCTCGTTTTCCGCAAAGCTGTACGAAAACATGATCGTCGGGCATTTGAACAAGGACGAATACAAAACCCTCAAAACGAAATATTCTGCTGACGCGGCCATTCTCATTAGTGCAAATGAGAAGCTGCAAAAGGAGATCGAGGCGGTTTTGTCCTGCAAGCATGAGCGGCTGTTATGGATGGAACACTTCAAAAACTTTGCCGCCCTCTCGACCCTCAGCCGCAAAACGGTCATACACCTGATTCAAAGCATCCGCGTGACCGGCAAGCGTGAACTGGAAATCACGTTCAATTACCAGTCGGAGTATGAAAACGCTCTGGCGGTACTAGCGAAGGAGGCGGCGTAAATGGCGCGTAAAAGCAGAAAGAACCTTGACAGCTTGCCGGTGCAGGCCGTGCCGAAGACAGTATTTCATGCCGGCGCGTACATCCGCCTTTCCGTTGTGGATAAACGGCACAGGGGAGATTCCTTAGAGACGCAGCAAGCCATTATCGAAGCCTACATCGCGGAGCGCCCCGACCTTGAACTGGCGGACACCTATATCGACAACGGCCTGAGCGGACAATCCTTTGAGCGCCCGGCGTTTAAGCGTATGCTTTCCGATATGGAGAGCGGCAAAATCAACTGCTGTATCACCAAAGATTTGTCGCGACTGGGACGCAACGCCATTGACACCGGGTATTATATCGAAAAATACTTTCCCGCGCGCGGCGTTCGATTTGTTGCTGTAACGGATGATGTTGATTCCGCTGACGGGCGCAACACCGGGGTTATGATGAATCTGAAAAATATGGTGAACGAGGCTTACGCCCTCGATGTTGGGCGCAAGATTCGAGCGACCGTCCAAATGAATATCCGAAACGGCGGCTTTGTTGGCTCGACCGCGCCATACGGTTATCTGAAAAGCCGCGAGGATTGCCACAAGCTCGTCCCGGACGATTACGCCGCGTCAATCGTGCGCCGGATATTTGACATGGCGGCTGGCGGTCAGTCTATGAACGCGATTCTGGAATGGCTGAACGGGAACGGGGTTCTTCCGCCAAGACGATATATGCACTCCATCGGGCTGGCTACCGAAAAGGAAATCGGGCCTCATGCCCATTGGAGCAACCAAGCGGTCAGCAGAATTTTGGGCAACAGGATTTACTGTGGAGATATGGTGCAGGGCAGACGCAGGATGCAGGGGCAGGTCTGTAAGAAGCTACCGGAACCCGAGTGGGTCGTGACGGAAAACACACATGCCGCAATCGTAAGCCGCGAGATGTTCGACCGAGTGCGGGATTTGTGTGATAAGCCGCGCGAAAAATCGGCGGAGCCGTATTATAAGGCTCCCAAAACGGAGAATATCTTCTCCCGTAAGGTTTACTGCTCCCATTGCGGCTTCCTGATGGTCAGAAAGCGCAACGGCGAGGATTATTACGGCTTCAAATGCAATTCAAAGCAACTGTACTCCAAATATGCCTGCGGCGGCATGTATATGCCTGAGACAGCGCTACGGAAGAAACTGTTCGCGCTGCTCCGCGAGTATGAGCCGTTTTCAGCGCGGACAGCGCCCACCGTTGCCGATGCCGCCCCCGCGAACGTCTCCGATGCTGAGGAAATATCCACTGTCCGGGCGGAGCTTGACAAGAAGCGACTCTTTTTCAAGGGCCTGTATGAGAGCCTAATCCTCGGAGATATAACCGGAAGCGAGTACACGGATTTGAAAAGAGGCTATGAATCGCAAATCGCCGCCCTGACGGAGAAGGAGATGCAACTGAGAGACAGTGCCCGCCGCCGCGAGGAACAGGAAAGCGATTTGGCGAAAGCGCGGCAAAGCATTCAGTCCATCAGACACACGGAGGATTTCACAGCGGCAGCCATCGACAGGCTGGTGGAAAGAATTGAAATCTTCAAGGGCGGGCGTATCGGGGTAAAGTTCAGCTTTATGGATGAAGCCGTGTACAGCGGGGAGGGCGGGGAAAATGAATGATTATGTGATCGCGAAATACATCCGTCTCTCCCAAGATGATGCCGTATCGGAAAGTCTGAGCATTCCGCACCAGCGGCTTTTACTCAACAGGCACATTGATGAGCTTGACCTTGACCGCCCCGCCGCTCAGGAAATGCTTGATTTGGTGCGGTGCGGAAGGATAAACTGCATTGTAGTCAAAGACTTCTCCCGGTTTTCCCGCAACGCGATGGAGAGCGGCTACTATATTGAACAGGTCTTTCCACTGTACCGGGTACGCTTCATCGCCATTGGAGAACGCTTCGATTCCAACGATTACATCAACAGCACAGGCGGTATCGACGTTGCCTTCCGCTTTCTGATGCACGAGCATTACAGCAAAGACCTATCTAAGAAGGTAAAGAGTGCCAAGCGCGTATTGATGCAAAACGGCGAGTATATCGTTGCCGGCGCGATTTATGGCTACCGAAAAAATGATGCCGGGAAGTGGGAGCCAGACCCCGGCCCAGCCGATATTGTTCGGAAGATATTCGAGCTGGCGCTTGACGGGCTTTCAACATCGCAAATACGCGACCAAATGTTTGAAGCGCGGAACCTTACCCCAAAGGAGTACACGAACATAAATCGCGGTAAAGATGTTACCCCGGCGTTTATGTGGTCCACGCGGATGATACTGCGGATGCTCACCAACGAACAGTACACGGGAAGCTACGTTTCGGGGAAGCACGAATTAAAGCGCATCGGTTCGGGCGCGCGAATCGACAACGACAGATCGGAATGGATCATCATTCCCGACAACCATCCCGCCATAGTAAGCAAAGAGGATTTTGCTAGGGTGCAGGAGATATTGAAAGCACCAAAGGAATCAGCGCTATCCAAGCCGACACCGAACAAACTCAGCAACGCTTGCAGACCCCGCATAGCGAACGGTGAGCGCGTCTCCTCAGCCGTTCCGTATGGCTACACGAAATCCGCGAGCGGCGAATGGGAAGCGGATAAGAGCGCCGCTGAAGTGGTGCAAAGGATTTTTGAGATGGCATTGCGGGGTATATCCGTCAAAGAAATCTGCGACAGCCTGTACGAAACAGGTCAGCCGACGCCCTCTGAGCATTTCAAACTCTCGCGGGGATATGACATAACGCCGACTAATCGCTGGCCTAAGCTGCGCATTTCCGAAATCCTCAAGGATGAGCAATACATCGGCACATATATAGCCGGGAAGTCCTTTCAGGATTCAGACGGAAAAAAGCACCGCCCGCCTAAGAGCGAGTGGATCGTAATTCCTGATAGGCATATTCCGCTTATCAGCAAGGAAATTTTTGACGCGGTACAGTCAATCCGCGCAAAAAGCAGATCAAATATGCGGCGGCGGAACTATCTGCTACACGGGAAAACATCCTGCGGGTGCTGCGGTTTTGCCCTTGTATACGGAGATTCCACCGTTCCCGCGACCTATCGCTGTATGCACACCCATCAGAACCCGGACGCAGAGTGTCATAAGATGAAAGTAAATGCCGATAAACTTGAGGAGGTCGTACTCACTATCATCAGGAAACAGGCCGAGGTTGTGCTGGCCTCCGGTGATTTGTCGGAAATCCGCAAGCTGAACGCGGGCGAAAAGCAGATAGCCGAGTGTGAGAGGCAAATTAGCGAGAGCATAGCGGAGCAGCAGAATCATTACGAGGGATTTATTATTGGAGAAATCGGCCATGATGAATACATGGAACTAAAGGCCGCTGGCTCCACCCGTCTTAAAATGCTGACAGAACGCCTTTCTTCCCTCAAACAGTCGGAGCGCGACAGGCAGGCGGATAAAAAAACAGCGGCTCTCGCCAAAGAAGCGTTGGGCGAGGCGGCTACGCCAAAAGACATTGTAAATGCCCTTGTTGATAAGGTTCGTGTCTTTCCTGATAACAGAATTGAGATTCTCTGGAAGTTTGCCAACTTTGCATCAGTCTGACAATCAAAGAAGCACAGCCAGCCTTGCGTAATGCGGGAGCTTGGCTGTGTTTCTTTCATTGGAATAAATTTTTGAAAATATCCGAGAAAATTCTTGTCGTGTGCTTGACTTACCCGTCGCCACGCCGCAGGCCATAGAAAGCGCCGAGCAGGATGGGAAGCTCAATATCCCGCCCCGTTACCGCCTGTACCAGTTCCACGACCTTGTTCACGGTCACGTTGACAAGGTAGGCTTTTTCCTCGAATAAGAGCTATCTCCCCGGCGAGACAGTAACCTACACGATCACCGTGACCAACAACGGCCCTTCCACGGCGAGGACTCCGACGCTCGCCGATGCAATACCGCCGGCGCTGGAAAACACGCAGCTCAGCCTAACCAACGGCGCGACATGGCAGGCCTGGAGCGGCAGCACTCGCGGGCGCGAAGGCGGCTGTGATGATTCGCGGAACGGTTGGCGCGAGCGCGACGGGAACAATCGAAAACACGGCTGCCTTCACCACCCCGACACCAAGGCCGGACGGCGGCAGCAAGCCCATAACCGCGACGGCGCCCCCTGTCAGCATTTCCGCCTCCACCGCCTCCCCTTCCCCCGGCGAGATGCTGCACGGTCAAATTATGCTGCGACGGCTGTATCACAGAATGCCGGACAGTTGTCTACGGCACAACGATCACAGCCCCGCCGCAGCCGGCAAAGCACGGCTATACCTTCGCGGGATGGCATAACGGCAATGAACCGTCAAGCCTCCCCTGGGATTTCGCAAAGACTGTCACTGGCGATATGACGCTGTTTGCGGTGTGGATGCCTTGTTGATTAAACAATAACAGAAGGCGCGGTACGCCCCAAAAGGGAGTACAGCGCCTAATCATGTTAAGAAACGGCGTCACGGTCGCTGAACACTTGCTGATGATAAGAACGCCTGTGATAAGCTCGGGAGCTTCTTTTGATATATTAATACGCTTAGTATTGTTAGCAAAATATCACAAAGAAGCGTATATATGCGTATATGTATGTTGCGCAATTACGAAATTCATGCGAAATCTGAAAAATCTTATAATGATTTAGTCCACAGCAGACGGCGGCGGTTGACCTGTATGCTGATTAAATCATACCATTTAATGTATAGGTGTGCCGAAATGCGGCGGCAACGCATACAAGCCCCGCCATTCAAACACGGAAAGGATTTAATATATATGAGTAATTGCACTCGCTGCGGATGTAGCCCATGCAAATGCACCATTGGTTGCATTAACGGGGATAGAGGAGCCACAGGCGCGATTGTTGGCTCGTATCAATCCGTCACAGATCTTCAGACGTCCATACCAGTCGGGAAGCCGGGCCAATATTACCTCGTCGGACGGGATGTATATGGCTTCGACCCCACCACAAACAGTTGGAAAAACGTAGGCTTGCTTGGTGGCCCTCCCGGCCCTGCAGGCCCGGCGGGCCCCTCCGCCAAGCTTACTATTGGTCCAAATGGCAACTGGTTTGTGGACGGGACGGACATAGGAATTCCCGCGACCGGATCAGGCGGCGGGGCTCAGCCTGCGCCGCCGACCATCGGCTCAAACGGGAACTGGTATATAAACGGCGTGGACAGCGGCCGGCCCGCCCGAGGGCTTCCGGGCGACGCCGGGGCGACAGGAACTGTGACAATCGGGCCTAACGGCAACTGGTTCATAAATGGTATGGATTCTAACATTTCGTCCAAGGGGCCGACAGGGCCGACAGGGCCGGGTGTGACACTGGGCATAAACTCAAGCGGCAACTGGACGGTCAACGGACAAGACAGCGGCAACAGCGGCAGAGGCGGAAGAGGAGTCGGCGGCACTGAGGGGCCTGTCGGCACAATAGTCGGCGCTTATCAATCACTGCAGGAGCTACAAGCGGCCCATCCGACAAGCCCTGTAGGGAGGATGTATCTGGTTGGAGGCGA
>QMCE01000447.1_pt1 | contig 26342 bp, 19 predicted proteins | sample 1821851 | NCBI WGS metagenome assembly QMCE01 (sample SAMN09453174, study PRJNA476694) | Termite gut metagenome, whole genome shotgun sequencing project. | isolation source: worker | host: Odontotermes sp. | place: South Africa:Pretoria | collected 2016-01-28 | reverse complement strand
GTGTCTTGCGGGCATATTGCCCCTGTGTCAAAATATCCTAATATGGTCGCCGATCTTGATCCGTATTCAATCGGGATGGCGCGTGTTTCGTTTGACCGGTTTTTTTCGTCCGACGTGAAGGAAAACGAGGTCGACGTGATTTTTTACCCCAGGGAAAATATGGTGGCGCTGGAATTCCGGCGTGAAACTATTCGTTACCGGCAGTTTTGGAACGAGACAGACCGGGGGCTGTTTATTGACGCGCTGAATCTGTATAAGGCGGATTTCGCGGGAAAAAATCTGGTAGACAAATATCGTCAAACCCGCGCCGCGTATGGAAAATTCGCGGGAAAGATAGAATGGGAGACATTCAAGTTCACCATGACATACCACGCTTCTCCGGTGATGGAGTTGGGATACCGTTTTCGCGGGGACACGCCGTATTTTTCTGTATTGCAAAGGTCTGCGCGGGAGAATTCGGGCGCGAATAGCGGGACGAATCTGGAGTCATCGCAGTTTTCGCTTTATTTTTCGCGGTCGCAGGGGGACGAGCTTGCGGGGCTGTTTGCTCAGGAATTTTTGCTGGGGACATTGGGAGACAGAGTTGTTCCGGTCTCTGATGATTCGGCGGATGATGTTTATATAGTAGAGTAGGGAATAGGGACTGGGGAATAGGGAATTAAGATTTTTGTTCGCTGTCTGCGTGTGTCACTTTCTAGATCAGATTGCGTACAACAAAATCCCCGATCCCCAAACAAGGGGATAGGCCGAGACCGCGTTAGCGGGCTTGGACGTAAGGGGGGCGGGCGGGGAATGTGACGGTGTGCGGGCGGCCGTTTGGAAACAGCCCCCCTTTCTTTTCTTTGTTTTTACTGCAAATGTGTGGGGTGAGTCTGGTATAGTGTTTTTTGCTATTCTCCGATAATATTATAATAGGTGTGTTCCGGTGGTAAAAAACCGCGTTATCGGGCTCTTTTTTTGGGCTTTTACTCTGTTTGGGTCTCTTGCCGCTCCTTCGCTGTATGCTGGGGGTAAGCCGGAGGAGAGTCTTGCCCGCGCGGATTTGTTGATTGCTGAGAAAAAATATGATGAGGCTATTCGGGAGTTGAGTGAATTTGCGCGGAGGAATCCTGAGCGGTTTTCTGAGGCGCAGGAGAGGTTTCAGCGGATTAATCAGATTCGGGAAGAATATAACGCGATTGCGAATGCGCTGCTTGATGAGGTGGTTGCCACTGAGCCTGATATGGAAAAGGTGCTTCGTTTGACGCAGGCGCTGGAGGATTTGGAGAGCGGGTCGAATCTGGGTGTGCAGGATTTTATTGTCCGGACGCGGGGTTTGGCGTTGTTTAATTTTAATCGTCAGCGGCTGGGGGATATTCTTGAGCGGGGGCGCGCGCTGCTTGACGCGGGGGATTTTGCGGGGGCTTTGCGTGTTTACGCGGGTGGCATGGATATTTACCGGGAGGATTTTTTTGCTTCTGGTTACGGGAATATTATTGACGGGCGGGTGAACGGGGGAATTGATAATATTAACAATGTGATCGATGCGTTTCCCCGTGTTATGGAGCCGCTGCGGGTGGCTGCCGCGAATATTGGCAGGGCGGCGGGGGAGGGTGTTGATCCGGCGGGAATTGAGGCGTTGTATGTGCCTTTGTCGGAGGCAATGGATAGTCTTATTGATTTGCGGCGTTTATTGTACGAAACGGCGGATTATTATGATATGCAGCTGGAGGAATTCCAAAAGCTCGACAATACTATCGGGGATCGCAATTTTCTTTCTTTTGCTTCGCGTTTGATTCAAGGCCGCGCCGGAGAATCTGTTCAGGAGGGAATGATTGGTGTTCTGGAGGGATACTGGAACAGTGTGATTTCCGGGGCGGAGGCGGCTTTGCGGGACAGGGTGGATTCGGTGTACGCTGCCGGGTTTGCTTTGGTGGAGAGCGGGGATTTCGAGGCTGCCCGGCGGAATTTTACCGATGCCCGCGAATACGGCCGTTATCCGCTTGATTTGATTGTCAGGCGGCGCGCGCTGCGCGATCCGGGCGGGCAGTTTGCGGTGGAATTGGACGGGCGGAGTGTGCTGCGCGAAGACGCGGGCGTTTTTCTGAAATATGATTCGATGGTTGACGCGGCGGGTTATCTTTTTGAAGACGCTGGTTTTGCTCTTGCTTGCGAAGCTTTGACGCGGGGTGAGATAACTGTTGTTCAAAGATGGCAAAGCGGGGAGTTGTCCGCCGCGGACGCTTTGAGTCACGAGCGGGAATTGCAAGGCGCGTTAAGCGAGATAAGCGGGGAGGTTGACGGGCTGCTTGCGCGGGCGAGCGGCGAGGAAACGGAACTGCGGGCGTTTCAGGCGGGGGAAGAAAGTGCCGGGGATGTCGAGCCGGATTATATTGGTGACGCTCTGGGGGTGATCAAAAATCTGGCGGCCTCGGTGCTGGTCGAACGGCGGCTTTCGGCTGCCCGGTATTACACTGTCGCCAACGGGGAACTGGAAAAACGTCTTGCCGCGCGGAGAGAGCAGTTTGCCGGGGGCAGCGCTCAGATAAATGGTATCAGCCGGGTTACAGAGGACAGGGGGACGGTTGTGGAGCGGTATCCTGCCGAGGGGCTGGCTGTTATAACCGCGATGATTGGCACGATTGCGGATGATACGCGGGAGGGAAATCTTCTGTTGTCCTGGTATTCTTCGGAGCCGCCGGAAATAACCGTTGCCTCCGAGGTTTCTGCGCTGCGAAATACCGCGCTGTCGATGATGACTGAATTTGCCGATTTGCGGACACGGGGGCAGGGTTTGATTGCCCCGACGCGGATGGTGATAGCGCAGGCTGACGCATACCGGCAGGACGGGGTGAGGTATTACCGGGAAGCCCAGAACGCGCTTTCCCGGCAGAATTTTGACACTGCCCGTGATCGCGTGACGCGGGCGGCCGAACAGTTTAACGCTTCTCTGGCGATTCAGGAATCCAGCTCGCTGAGGAATGAATGGGACTCGCAGATATTTGTTCTGGGGCAGGAAATCAACCGGCTTGAAAATGAAATGGTTATCCGCGATGTCCGGGGATTTGTGAATGATGCCCGGACGGCGTATTTCGGGGGAAACTTTGAGCGCGCCGAGGATTTACTGGTGCGCGCGCAGAACCGGTGGCGCGTGACAAACCCTGAAAATGATGAGGAAGTGACGTATTGGCTTAACATAGTCCGGGGCGCGGTTTCCCTGCGTTCGGGCAGGGTTATTCCCCAGACAGCGCCGTTGTATCCTGAGATGAGTCAGCTTTTGAGTGAGGCGCAAAAAGACTATGACGAGGGGGTCCGGTATCTCAATTCCGGGCGGCGCGGCGAAGGTCTTGCTAAATTCAGTGAAGCAAGGCAGAAAACGCGGGAAGTCAAACTCATGTTTCCGGTAAATCAGGAAGCGGGTATGCTTGATCTCCGCATGGATCGGGTGGTCGATCCGAGGGCGTTTGACGCTTCTTTTGAACAGCGGCTGCGAACCGCGATAGCTGGAACGGGAAGGCGGTCTGTGGAAGCGTTTGCGGAATTGCAGAATCTCGCGGAGATCAACCCCGGCTATCCGGGCATGGCGGGAATTATCACTCGCGCGGAAATTTCTATGGGTATGCGCCCGCCGCCGCCTGATCCCAGGGTCATTGCCCGCTCGAACGAATTGCGCGTATCGGCGCAGCGTATCCTAGACGCGAACAATACCGCGCAGTTTGAAGTTGCGTTGACGCAGATCAACGAGGCTATCACGCTGAATCCCGAAAACACTCAGGCAACAATTGTCAAAGACAGGCTTTTGGCGAGAATCTCCCGGCCAAGCGCGGTTGTTATGAGCAGTCAGGACGAGACTGCGTATAATCAGGCGCTTATGGAATACCAGCAGGGGAATCTTATCATGGCGCTGGCCATTGTTCAGCGGCTGTTGCGAAATCCGCAATATCGCAATATTTCCAAAATTGTGGAGTTGGAGCGCAGAGTGCAGGCATTGTTATGAACAGACGCGCCGCGTGGTTGCTTGTTTTTGCTTTTCTCTTTTTGGCGGGCACTGCGGCGATTCATGCCCAGACAATGTTTTACTGGGAAGCGCCTGAAATTTTTTCTTCGGGCGCGGGCACTTTTCCGGTTTCCGCGTTTTCTGATGATCTTTCAGTGATCGCGTGGCAGGAAACCACGCCGAATCGCGATTCTAACATTGCCGCCGCTGGAATGATCCGTGTCGCGCTGGCGGTGAAAAAACCGGGGCAGTCATGGGAGCGCAAAGGATTTGTCGGCGGCCCCTATCCGTATTCGGGAACAGAGCCGTCGATTCTCAGCGCGGTAATTGACCGGCGGGGACGTATTATAATTGCCGCCGCCGCGTCTACCACGCAAACCGAAATTCTAATCTCCGAAAATCAGGGAGAAAGTTTTTCCCGTCACCGGGTAAATATGGGGTCGGAAACTTCGGTCGCGCCCCGGCTGTATGCCCGCGCCGATGGAGGATACCTGCTTTTTGTGACACGCGGCAGGGAGCAGACTCTTTCCATCTATTTTGCCCGTTCGGACAATGGAATTGACTGGTCGTCTTTTGAGCTTTTTGTGCAGGATCGCAATTTGCAACTCAATTTTCTCCCCGTCCACGGCAGTATCGGCGCGGAGGATTTTGTGTTCTTCCAGTCATTTGTCAGTTCAGGCGATTCCGTTCTTCCAGTCATTTGTCAGTTCAGGCGATTCCGTTCCCACTTTTCAGCTTTTTTTCAAAACCAGCGTTGACGGCGGGGCATCATGGTCTGCGGCAAAGCTGTTTACTTCGTTTAATGATCCGGTTATGAATACCAATATGCCGCCAGAGCGCTTTGATAATGAGCGGCCTTTTGTGGTATCGGCGGGCGAGCGTTTGTTTCTTGTCTGGGAACGGCGTTTTGGAACCCGCTCTCCCCAAATTTACAGCGCGTTTATCGGGCGGGGAGGGGAAATCTCAGGCGATGTGACACGGGTAAACACAGAAGAAGCGTACTGCAATAATCCCGTCGCATTTATTTACGATAATTCTCCCACGGTGGTCTGGTTTGATAACCGCAGAGGCGGCAACCGGATTTTTCTTGGGCAGGAAACCGGAGCCGGCTGGCAGAATTACGATCTTTCAGGCGCGTCGGGAGAGGCGCTGTTTGCCCGTCCCGCCGCCGGGCCAGACGGCCTGTACGTTTTCTGGCAGGTCACAGCTCGGGGGGCCAGCCGCATTTACTCCCTCTCGCCCGATTTGTCGACAGCCGCGCCGAGGATTTCTCCGCAGAATTTTACTGCGGGACGGCGGGGACTTGCCGAACGGGTACGGCTTTCATGGAATGTCCCGAATGACACATCGGGAATACTGGGCTTTTCATGGACATGGAGTCAAACGAAAGACGTTCTGCCGGAACAGCGGATAATGATTTACAATTCCAACAACGCGGCGGACAGACGGCTTGATCTGAACGCGGACGGCGATGGTTCGTGGTTTTTCAACGTGATTGCCCAGGACTTTGCCGGAAACTGGTCAGCCCCGGCGAGTGTCGAGTACATTCGTGATACCACGCCACCGCCCGCCGCCGTCATCATCGAGCCAGAAACAGACGAAAACGGCTGGCTTGTTTCCAATACATTTTCCATGAACTGGAATCCTCCCCCCGCGTCCGATATTGCGGGTTACACATGGAATCTGCAGTATTTGGGAAATATTTCCGAAACCGCCGCCGCCGGAATTACCCCGGAAGCGCCGCCCTCCCGAATCATGGGACGCGGCAGCTCGGTAAATTACAATAATTACGATAACGGCAGCTGGTATTTCACCGTGGCCGCCATCGACGAAGTGGGCAATATCGGCCCCCGGTCGAGCGTATTCTTCCGAACAAACAAATACATTCCCTATACCTCCGTCAGTTTGGTGGATTCCTCACAGGACGAGCAGGGACTATTGTCGGTGCGAATTTTAGGACGGGGATTCCTCGCGAACGGCACTATTTCGCGCATCATCCTAGACAGAGACGGCCGGCCTCCATACGACAGGGAATTTTTCCTTGACCGGGATGATTATCAGGTTACGTCAGACCGGCTGATAAGCGGCCTCAGAGTCGAAGACATGGAAGAAGGCGTGTATCGCCTGATTTTGCAGCACCCGCAGCGGGGTTTGTATATGACAGCGCCGCTTGTCGCGGTCGATGAAAAAGGCACAGTCAAATTCGGCGACTATGAACAAGTTTGGAAAGCGTCATGGACACGCCGTGACGACCGGCGCTTTGTGCTCGATTCCAGCCTTGTGCTTATGGCCGTCTTGCTCGCGCTTTGTCTTGCCGGATTTGTCGTCTTAATACGGGGAATTGGCGGCGTTATTGCCGAAGGACAGGCGGTAAAAGTAGAGGCGGCAGCCATTATGACAGGAGATTATATGCCACTGGAAAAGAAAAAACGGATAACGAAAATTAAAAGGCGGGGCATCGGACTCAGCTTCAAACTCGCGTCCTTTACCATCGTGCTCGTACTCCTCGTCGTCACAATGGTATCCGTGCCTCTGTATTACATGATGACCAGAACTCAGCGTGAAACCCTGCTGCAAAGCCTCTGGGATCGTTCCAGCGTACTTCTTGAAGGACTTGCGTCCAGCGCGCGCGCGTACCTGCCGATGGCAAACCCCGAACTGGAATTGATCAATCTGCCCTCTCAAATGGCCGCCATTCCCGAAGCCCGCTATGTCACCATAACCGGCTACGGAAGCGGCAATACCGTCTACAACGATCATGTGTGGGCAAGCAACGACCCGGACATTCTTTCAAAAATAGACACAGCGGAATTCAGACCCGGCGTTTCCCGCATACAGGACATTCTCACCCCGCGCCTTGAGGAAATCGGCACAGAACTAAACGAAGCCGCGCGGGAAGAAGTCGGAGAAATTTCGAGCAACATTACCGAACTCACCCGCGAAGCAATCTCGCTTGCCCTGCGGACAGACACCGAAAGCCAGAACCGCATGAATGACATACAAGTCACGATTCAGTCACTGCAAACCAGAATAACCCGCGCGCTGACCAGCATGTCCCGGCAAATCAGCTCACAGCCCGAATTCTCTACCAGCCAACTCGACCCGGATGGAAATGTCCTGTACATATTATTCAAGCCCGTCATGTTCCGGCAAGGATCGGACAACAATTATTTCCGGGGACTTATCCGCCTGGAAATATCCGTAGAAGCAATACAGGCGCAAATAAGCTCAGGCCAAACGCAGCTGCTCAGAATCATCCTGCTCATCGCGCTCGTTACCATCACCATCGGAACCATCGGCGCGCTTGCTCTCGCGGCCTTAATCGTCAGACCAATACGAAAACTCGCCGGCCATGTCGAGCGAATCCGCGACACCGAAGATAAATCAAAACTCGCCGGCGTTGATATTCACATCGCCTCCCGTGACGAAATCGCCGTACTCGGCGACACCATCAACGACATGACCCACGGCCTCGTCAAAGCCGCCGCCGCCGCCAGCGATCTTTCCATCGGCAAAGAAATCCAGAAAAAGTTTATCCCGCTGGAGCTTGACCGGGATGGAAACAAACTCAGTGCCGGTTACAAAGACACAAAAAACGCCGAGTTCTTCGGCTACTACGAAGGCGCGAAAGGCGTTTCCGGCGACTATTTTGACTATCAAGATTTGGACGGACGTTATTACGCTATCATCAAATGCGATGTCGCCGGAAAAGGAATACCCGCCGCGCTAATCATGATCCAAGTCGCCACCATGTTCCTCAATTATTTCAAACAATGGAAACCCACCGCAAAAGGCATGCGTATCGAAGAACTCGTCTACGAAATCAACGAATTCATCGAAACACTCGGTTTCAAAGGCCGCTTCGCCGCGTTCACCCTCTGCCTCTTCGATTCCCAGACCGGCATCGCCCGTTTCTGCAACGCCGGAGACAACATCGTCCACTTCTACGACGCCTCCGAAGGCCGCATCAAAACCGTCAGCCTGCCCGAAACCCCCGCCACCGGCGTCCTCCCCAACTTCCTCGTCGAATCCAAAGGCGGCTACACCGTACAAACCCTCACCATCGATCACGGCGACATACTCTTTCTGTACACAGACGGCATCGAAGAAGCCAAACGCAAATTCCGTGACGCAAAATTCAACGAAATCCTCTGCGCCGAAGGCCCCGCCGACACCCCCCACGGCAACCACGTCTCAGGCCAGGGCGATGAAGAAATGGGCCCCGACAGAGTCCGCGACATCATCAACGCCGTCATGAACAAACAAATATACCACCTGCAAAAATGGCACAACGGCGAAGGCGACAAAGAACTCACATTTGATTTTTCCGCCTGCGAAGGCAAAGTCGAAGAAGTAATCATGGCCCTGGTCGCCGTTGAAAAAATGTTCCGCTGTTTCAAAAACCCCGCGTCCGGCGAAGATGCCCGCGTATTGGTCGACAAAAAAATCGACAGCTTCCTCAAAAACCACTTCCTCCAATACCGGACATATTGTTCATTCACCCGCGAGTACCCTAGCAATGAAGCGTATATGTATTATACTCATGTTAAGGAAGACGAGCAGTATGACGATCTAACCATACTCGGAATCAAGCGCAAATAATTGCGTATAAAAAACGATAGAAAAACTGGAGGAATTATGACATTTAGCGAAAGAATGAAAGACCTATTGGATCAGGGAGTAGCCGCCTCAAAAGAATTCGCCATAAAAGCCGGAGCCAAAGCCCAAGACCTCGGCGAGCGCGGCATACTCATGCTGGAAATCAAACAACTCGAAGGCCAAGCCGAAAAACTCATCGCCCGCATCGGAAATGAAGTCTACAAAACCTTTGTCGAACGCGACGAAAACACCCTCACCCGCGATGACCCCGAAATAAAAGGCATCCTCACCGAACTCGCCCGCGTCCGCGAAACCATCGAACAAAAAGAAACCGAACTCAAAGAAAGACGCTCATAAGGCTATTCGCCTCCGGCGAATAGCTCCGGAGATTTCCGCCATCCCTGCGGGATAGCGGAAATCTCCACGCATTTGTTACTTGCAATTATTCTGATAATCAAAATGAAAGGGGTGCTGTTTCCCCACGGCCGCCCGCATACAGCCACATCCCCCGCCCGCCCCCCTTACGCTCCAGCCGCTCCGCGTCTTCCGCTATCCCCCAGATGAGGAAAATAGGGGAGGGGATTTTCTAATCTTTTGTTTTTCCATATTGCGAAGTATTCTATCAAAGAGTTCATCACTTATCACCATAAATTCCTCCAACATCATAATTAATTCCTTTGAACCACTCAATTCCATAAGGAATGGCAGTCTTAAAGTTTGTTCAATTAATTGTTTAAATTTCATTAACGCTTTTTCTTTGGCCGAAATTGTTCGATTAGATTTTACTATTTCATATGTTTCTTTCCCAATTTCATAGACCCAAGGGAAGTCATTTTTAAATAAACTAATCATGAAAAGAAAACCAAAATATATCTCATCCGATTTCTTTGAAATAAACATTATATCACGAAGCATTCTTTGGTGAAACATAAATTTTCTTCGATAACTTGGGGCAATGTTTCGCTCAATTCTCAGAGGAAGGTCTCGAAACATTATTTTTACTTCCTCAAAAAGTTTTGCGACAGATGAATCCTCCATTAATTCTTCTTCTTCACTTTCTGAAACAGGTTGTTTCTTAAGAATCACTTCTGCTTTTGCCTTAAATGTTTCCACCTGTGTTTTAATTACAGCAGTGTCAGGTTCAGAATTAGGTATTTTACTAACAAGTTGAACTACAAGTTTTGTTAACGAATCAACATCATCACCGGAATTTTGAAATTGAGCAAAAGGACCATTATTCGCATTATTCAGAGGAATCCCAATTGCAACACCTAGCAAAGGTATATCTAATTTCCCTTTTGCAACACCTGCTTCAAAAAGTATCCAAGGTTTATTAATACTATTGCGTGTTAGCAAGGCAACAACATCGGAAGCTTCATCAAGTTTTTTCATTATTTCAGGATACCACTCAACACCGTACGCAATACCTTGGTTTCCTTTTTTATCGGAAGAGCGGAATGATTTTAATACGCCGGCACTAACAGAACTTAATAATTTGCTAAATGCTTCTGCAAGTTCTGCGTCTCTAGTGTCGTGACTTATGAAGACTAATGGTTTTGAACCTCTTGCGCTTGAATCGCTATTCTTAGTTTCAATTTTTTCGTCATTTTTAGCCATAAATACCTCCAATTATTTCACTCTTTATAATTACAAAAATATCAGTTCTCTTCAAGTAAGCCCTAAGAACCAACCAATATTTTTTATTTGCCTATATTTAGATTATCAGTTTAAAGAAAGCGATAAGGAGAACGGGAACATACTATTCCTTATTGACGAATGGAGTGAGTGTCGTGGCTGTACTTTTTTGAGCAGTACTGAATGAGTGAGGAAACGAAAGGTTCAATACCCCTGCTGGACTTTAGTCCGTAGGCCAAGACTTGCTCTGGGTTTTCGGCCCGGAGCAAGTCTGATGTTATCCCCGCTTACCTTACTTGTACTTTTCTACAAAGGTCTTTATCTGCTGTACCCACAATCCCGGCTCCTCAAATGAGGCGCAGTGGGCGGAATTTTCAAAAATATAAACAGATTTATCCGCAGGATCAGTACCAAGAGAATCGTATGCGTTTTGAGCCAGATCAACCGGAAGCGTTCCATCGTGACGGCCCCACAGTATCATTGAGGGTATGGTAATTTTGTACATCTCCGGGGAATAATCGCTGTTTTTCATATCGAATTTATTATTATTAGTCAGATGCAATGTTGTCATCTGATAAAACACGGGAACAGGAGAGGCAAAAGAAAAAGCATTCCCCGGATCATTGGCAGGATTATAATAAATACCATTGAGATCATTGACGTTTTTTCCGTGACGCAGCAGATTATCGGTTTCAACCAGATTTGGGTTGCCATTGTACCAGCTTACTTCTTTTTGCCAATATCCGGCATTATCACCACGGCGAATCTTTTCCTGTGCTTTTCCCTTTACCCATTCCCGTGAAAGCGCAATACCCCATTTAAAATTATGCGCTCCGTCTTCCTCAATCCAGCCCTTGATCTTTTGCTGGCGTTTGCCGTCCAAGAGATAGGCCGTTCCAAAACACCCGCCCCAGCTTTTTCCCAGCAAGAAAATTGACTGGCAATCGTATTGATGTTTAATTAGCGTAATAATTTTATCAAGGTCTTCAACAAATTGATCTATCGTGAATGTTTCAGCTTTCGGGTTTCCCTGCGACATTCCTGAAGCGCGTTGATCATAATACACAAAAGCATAGTCATTCTGAAGTTTTTCATGCGCCGAAGAAGCGGCATAGGTCATTCCGGTATTTCCAGGGCCACCGTGCAAAAAGACGATAAACGTTTTTGACGCGGTATTACCCCGCACCCATATCGGCATTATCGCGCCCTTATTATCAAGGTACATCCAGTCGCCGTCCTTGTAATCCTTATCAAGAAAGGCAGTATCACAGGAGATACATACCAGTACAACTGCCGCTAAAAAGAATATATGTTTTTTCATGTTATTTCCCCCCTTCCGGTATATCAAAGTAATAAGTCGCCCCCGCTTTCAGCGCAAAATGGGGCATAAAATAACGGTTATACGGTAGTTGTCCAAAGACTATAGCGTCAATGTTTATCCGCATAGGAATATCTGTTTTCTTCCGTAAATCCCATCCTAACAAACCCAGTTTAATCGTTGGCATGAAACTGGGATTCCCCAAGACTGTCTTGACTGATACATTGCCGTTATTGTCGACAGTGTATGTTTTCCCCCCATTCTGCCATGTATGCAGATAACCAAGGCCGAGACCAAATTCCATACTGTAACCAATAGGAAATGTGTAACGCCAGTTCACTCCGCCATTAACAAAAAAACCGGTATGGTGACGCTGATGTATATAACTGCCGATTGAAATCGTGTAGTTGAACCATTTGTAAAAAGTATTCTCGTATCCCGCTTCAAATCCGGGATGTATCAACGTTTCTCCAAAATAACTGACATTGACCGGTATTTGTTTTTTTGTTTCCTGTCCGAATACCGGGAATGCTGCCAGTACCAATATAAGTACCAAAATCTGTTTGTGCATAAACAAAATCTCCTTGCCGATAAATATAGCAATTCCGGTTTGATAAAAAACTAACTGGTTACGGTTAATTTGTCGAATTAAGATACCTATTTACGGTTACAGGACAGATCAAAGCCTCGATATTCATTTCACTCGTAAGCAAAAGCCTGTCGATTCCCTTGTTTAACATAATACCTTTATGATATAATTCCATTAGGAGAAATAATCATGAAAAAGCGCGGTTTGTTTTTTTTAATAGTATTTTGCTGCGTTGCGTCTATTTATGGAATTGATATAAGAGTATCCACCCATGATATTTCTATTCATCTTACCGATTCCATGATGACAGCCGATATTCATGAATGGATTAACGATTATTCTTATAACAGTGTTATAGAGGAGTATCCGGTTACTTGGGAAATTGTAAATAACATTCCGTACATTAGTTTTAATTATAATGGCACGTTTATGGATGTTTATAATGCCCCAAAAGTATTACATGGAAATAAAAAATATCTCGTTCTTTTTAGTTCTAATTTTTTGTTTTTTTATGATGAAAATAACAATATAGTATACAGTCTTGTTAGCGGCTTAGTTAGTATTGTTTATAGTTATTCTTCTACTGATACTTATCATGAACGAAGAAATGTGCCATCAAGTGTAAGTATAAGCGCGTCAACAGAATTAAAAGAAAATGATACTTTTTATTCTGCGGCGAATTTATTATTAAGTAACAAATTAATTCCATACGCGGAAGGAGTTTCTGGAAGTGGTATTGGAGAAAAAATTAGAATAGAAAGCAGAAAAACAGATAATAGGTTTGATGCGATTTATTCATTATATATTTCAAATGGTTTTATAGATTATAACAGACCGCATCTTTTTGAATATAATAACAGATTGAAAAAAGTTAGAGTTCACAATGTTACGACTAATGAATATAAGGATTTTGATTTACAGGACACGCCGAATATACAAGAATTTGTATTAAATTTTAATTCTCGCGCGCCTATTATAGAAATAGAAATATTAGAAGTTTATAAAGGAACAAGGTGGGACGATACCTGTGTTAATTTATTAATTCCAGGATTATTTGAAATGAGATAATTACACAAAACCGCGCTTAACAGTGTGTATCCGTGACGCTCTCCATGTGTCAATTTTATCCGCCCCTTACCAGTGATGAAAGGGCAAAGCGTCCCGATGTTCCGGTTTTTCGATAGATTCGTTTCAGATGGGCTTGTACCGTATTGACGGCAATATTCAGATGAACCGCGATTTCCTTGTCGGTTTTTCCATCAAGCATAATCTCAATCACTTCGCGTTCCCTCTGCGTGATTTCGTATTTTTCGATAAACGCCCCGGAAAGACCTTTTCCTGCTGTCCACACCGGCGGAGTTTGAGCAAGATCACGGGCAAACACCAGCGCTTCATGAGCAACCGAAAGTTTGGTGTACAGGTAAAACACACACATGTTCAGGACAATAATCAGCGTCCCGAAAAGGCCACCGCACAGGAAAACCTGCGCCGCCAACTCTGGAAAAGGGCCTGTTGCGTTGGCGCTTATGGCGATAATCGCCAAACCCGCAAGCGGCATCATGACCGTTAAAAACGAGAACGCAAACGGCGTTTTTGCCGTTATATTACGCGCAACCCGGTAATAAAACAATGTCCACAACAACAGAATTATCCCTTCAACGGCTTTCCAAAAATACAGCCAAAACGAAAAAGAAGGAGGCTGCGCTATGTTCAGCGCGTTCATATAACAGAACAGGATATAATTGACAAGCTGCAGCATACCGTTAAAGTACAGAGCGCTGATTACCGGACGCATTACATCGCCGCCGGCAGGGGAAGCCGCGCTTTCACCTTTACAGATACAAGCAAGACATAAAAATAAAACCGTATCACAGACAACACTTGCCGCGAAATTCCTGCCGCTCGCAAAAAACAACACACGGCACAACGGATATTGCAGGGCCATTATGACAATGGACAGAACAAGGCGTAACTGTGTCCTCGGCTTATGCAGCAGATTAAATAATGTCCACAGCGCGGCAAAACGCAGAACGGCAAGCAGAAACTCGGCAAAAATATTCGGCATATTATGCAACCTCATTGAATTTTTGTTTGCTGTTTTGAATTGTTACTTTCACAATCAGATGCCACACAACGACCCATTTCCTCAAAGTCACACTTCAGGCGCGCACAGCTTCCCGCCGTACAGTTCTTTCGGTCTTACAATAATGCCCAGCTTTTTTTCAAGGGCGGCAAGGCGGCGCATTTCCGGTTCGTCGCCCACGCTGATCATGATTCCCCGTTTGCCGGCGCGTCCGGTGCGGCCCGCGCGGTGAATATATGAATCTTTGTCGGCGGGAACATCCAGCGCGATGATGTGAGTGATGCCCGGAATATCAAGGCCACGGGCGGACAGGTCGCTTGAAACCAGTACGGCAATTTTTCCGCTTCGGAACGAGTCAATTATTCCTTTGCGCTTTTTCTTGTCCATACCGCTGTAAAGGCCGCCTGAGTTTATTTTATGGTACTGAAGAGCTGCGGCTATTTTTGCCGCGTCATCCGTTCTACTGGAAAAAATCAACGCTTTAGCGGGGCGGACGGCGGCGATCAGGGAACGCAGCGTGATAATTTTTCTTCTGCTTTCGCTGAAAACAGCCCAGTGTTCAATACGCTGGCGCAGAATTTCGTGTTCGGCTGTTTCGATAAATTTGACCGCGCCCCGAACATTGCCGTTGTCCGCATTACGCGCAAACAACGGAAGCGCAAGCAGTTTTTCCCTGCTTTTTTCGGCGAGAGTCGCCGAACAAGCGACAAATCCCGCGCCGTTTCCGCCCCTTGTGTCTCTGGAGATAATTTCGCATAACGCGGCGGTTTCACCGGACATCTCATCGGAAACAAGCCGGTCGGCTTCGTCCATTACGAGAAAGTCAAGGCCGCGAAATTTGAGTTTACCCATTTTCGCCAACAATAAAAGCCGTCCGGGATTCCCCACGATAACGGCGGGTCTTTCTTTTTTCAGGGATTCAATCTGGCGGCTTATGTTTGCCGAGCCTATCGCCAGAGCCGCGTTGCCCGCCCCCAGCAAAAAATCAGCCTCGGCTTTTATCTGCGAACAGAGCTCAAAAGTAGGCGCGGCTATTACCAGACGGGGCCACGGGCCGCCTGAAAAAGTAACAGGTTTTTCCACGTCCGCTGGTTCTTGCGTATCAGGCGCAGTTTGGCTGGCCAGCAAACGCCCCGCAAGCGGCAACAGATACGCGAATGTTTTGCCCGTGCCGGTCGCCGAACAAAAAAACACGCTTTCACCCGCCGCCAAAAGGGGAATTACCCGCTTCTGAATATCCGTAGCTTCCGTGATATTCCGCCCGGCAAGCCGCCTGATAAAATACGGATTCACGCCTAAATCAATAAAACTGCTGCCCATAATTCCCCCGCGTTTTTACCATTTCCGGTATTCGTCATATACACTAAGCATTGAATTGATAAAATGATCAACCGAATAATTCCTCGAAATTTCTTCGGAACGCCTGCCCATTCGCGCTTTTGCGTCTTTATCACTCAAAACCTCAAGCGCTTTTACCCAGAGCATTTTGTCGTCTTCCACCGCCCAGCCATTATCTCCGTTGATGATCATATCGGCAATACTAACATCGGCGGCAGCGACAATCGGCAATCCCGACGCCATCGCCTCAATAAAAGTAATAGGATGCACTTCACTGTGGGACGCGCTCATAAAAATATCCGCCTGATTATACACCTGCCGTATTTCATCGGGCCAGCGAAGATAACCAGTAAAAATCACCGCGCCGCCCATATTCAATTCATAACACCGCTCTTGAAGAGCTTTGCGATCCGGGCCGTCTCCGACCAGCATGAGTTTTGTTTGCTTGCGCCTCTCGTGAATTTCCCGGAAATTATTGAGCAAGGTTTCAACATTTTTTTCAAGCCCCAGCCGCCCGACAAAAACAATTACCTCATCGTCAGAAGCAATTCCAAACCGCTTGCGCAGTTCTTGTGATTCCTTAATCATATTATCCGGGCGTTCGTAAAAGAGCGAAAGATCAATTCCGTTGGGGACTGTGCGTATAGGAACAGGGATTTTTATATCCCGCAAATAATCGGATATTTTTCTTGAAGGCGCGATCATGCAGCGTTGTTTACGAAAAAGATTCCTGAAAAATCTGTCCTGATTTTTTCTGAAAAACAATTCCAAAAGAAATGGCGCGTAATAAAGATAATCTTGATAATAAGTATGCAGCGTATGAACCGAAGGAATTTTCAGACGGCGGCTGACTCCCCTGGCGGCGAGGTACAAGCTGAATTCCGTATGGCTGTGAATAATATCGAGATTCAGGGAACGCGCCGTGTGAATTATCTGCTCCTCAAGAAACACTCCGATACGGTGCTGCGGTTCATTGGGAAACTGGAATGACTTTATCCTGAATATGCCTTCCTCGTTTACCGCGTGAGGATGCTGAACGGTAAAAACATAGGCCCTGTGCCCCCGCTTTTCCAATTCCGTCCGCAGTGTTCTTACTACGGTGACAACCCCGTTGATCTGGGGGGTGTAACAATCTGAAAAAAATGCTATATTCATAACGAACATATTGTATCAAAAGGAGATTATCATGTTCAATGTCGGAATTGTGTTCCTCGTGGTCTTCTTGGCCATGATGACAGGCATCGGTATCTGGGGGATGAGAAAAACCAAGACCCTAGGTGATTTTTTCTTAGGCGGCAGGACTTTGGGACCCTGGGTTTCCGCCACAGCTTACGGTACTACGTATTTTTCCGCGGTCATTTTTATTGGTTTCGCGGGCACTCAAGGCTGGCAGTTCGGGCTTAACGCGCTGTGGATAGCTTTGGGAAACGGAATTGTTGGCGCGGGAGCGGCATGGCTGGTTCTGGCGCGGCGGACCCGGCGCATGACTCAAAATTTAGACACCATGACTATGCCGGAATTTCTTCAGGAACGCTATGGAGCGAAACATCTCAAGCCTTTAGCAGCGTCGGTTATTTTCTTTTTCCTGTTGCCGTATTCGGCTTCGGTATTTAAGGGTCTTGGACACCTTTTTGAAAAAGTTTTCGGTATACCTTACGATATTGCGCTGCTTATAATGATCGCCTTTACGGGGATTTATCTTATATTAGGCGGATATTTCGCTATCGCTTTAGCGGATTTTATTCAGGGGATTATCATGTTTGCCGGCGCGGCGGTTCTGGTTCTCGTTTTGAGCGCTCCCGAAGGCGGCCTGTTCAGCATTATTCCCAAAATCGCTGAAAACTACAACGCGCATATCCCTGAAAACGCGCGTCCAACGGCTCTAACAATTTTTTCGCTCGTTTTTATGACAAGTTTCGGGACATGGGGACTTCCCCAGATGACGCAGAAATTTTACGCCATCAAAAACGAAGCGGTCATTCCCAAAGCGGCGATTGTCACCACGCTTTTCGCGCTGATGATAGGTTTTTCCGCCTATTTTACCGGCGCGGCAACTCATGTGTTGTTCAACATTGACAAAGTAAGAAACGCGGCGGGCGCGATTCAGTACGATTTGATTATCCCGACTTTGCTGACGGAGCGTTTGCCGCAGTTATTGCTGGCATTAATTCTCTTGCTGGTTTTGTCCGCGTCAATGTCAACGCTGTCGTCGCTGGTACTGGTTTCATCTTCAGCTATTGCTATCGACATGGCTCCGCTGAAACAGGATACCAAAAGCGGCAAAGATCGTTCTCTGGCAATGATGCGTTTTCTTTCGGCAGTTTTTGTCGTGATTTCCTACTTCATTTCCCGCTTTCAGTTCACGATTATCGTGTACCTCATGTCTCTTTCGTGGGGCGTGATTTCGGGAGCGTTTGCCGCGCCGTATATTTTGGGACTGTACAGCAAAAGAGTGACAAAGGCCGGAGCATACGCGGGTATGTTGACAGGTGTCGCGCTGATGATTATTCTGTTTTTCACGTTGGGAGCGAGTCAGTCGCCGTTGGCGGCAAGCATTTCCATCGTGGCTCCCTTTATTGTCGTAACAGTGGTCTCCCTGCTGACAACTCCGCCGGGAAAGGAAATTACGGACAAGGCGTTCGAGGGAATTTGAGCTGAAAATTTGAACACGAGAAGAAATTGGAACACGAAAATATGAGCACAACTCAACCGGTTCTTTTGGGTGATGAAGCCGCCGCATTAGGCGCGCTTCACGCCGGGATAAGCGCGGCATACGGTTATCCCGGCACACCATCAACAGAGATTCTTGAATATCTGATTGCGGAGTACGAAAAGGGAGGGCCTGCCGCGCGGTGGTGCTCGAACGAAAAAACAGCGCTAGAGGCGGCGCTGGGCGTTTCATTTGCCGGCTGCCGCTCTATCGTAACAATGAAGCATGTCGGTCTCAATGTGGCAAGCGATCCCTTTATCAACGGAGCGCTGCTCGGTATCAAAGGCGGGCTAGTCATAGCTGTCGCGGACGATCCGGGAATGCACAGTTCGCAGGGCGAGCAGGACTCGCGTTTTTACGCGGCGTTCGCTCTGATTCCCTGTCTTGAGCCGCGCAGCCAGCAGGAAGCGTATGACATGACCCGCGAAGCTTTCGACTTGTCGGAACGCTTTCAGGTTCCGGTCATGCTGCGTTTGACAACACGGCTCTCGCACGCGCGGGCGGCAATTGTTACGAAAAACGCGGCGGCGCGGAACGAAGTTTCAAAAACAGCGGAAAAATCCCGCTGGATGCTGCTCCCCGCGTTCGCCCGCAAAAACTACGCCGCGCTTATCGAAAAGCAAAAAGACATCGAGGCGTGGTCAACCGGGCATCCGGCAAACAAACTTGAATTGCCAGCGGACGGCGATGCCGGCAGCAGGAGCGATCTCGCGGTTATCACGTCCGGGCTGGGCGGCAATTATTACGAGGAAAATCTCCGTGACTTAATTGCCGCGCGGGGAGGAAAAGCGCCGCCGCGTCTGCATATCGGCGCATATCCCCTGCCTTCGGAATCGATTAGAAAACTCTGCGCCAACGCGGAAAAAATACTGGTCATTGAGGAAGGCCAGCCGTTTATCGAAGAAAAACTTCGCGGGATACTGCCTCAGACCGTAGAAATTACCGGAAGGCTTAACAACGCGCCGGTAGTTCCCCGGACAGGAGAGCTCGACCCGGACAATGTACGCGCCGCGCTGGGACTACCGCCCCGGCAGAGCGCGCGCCTTGCGGATAACGCGGGGCCGGCGGTCATTCCCGGACGGCCTCCTCAGCTCTGCGCTGGCTGCCCCCACGCCGACAGTTATCAGACGATAAAGGCGGCAGTCGCGGCAATCGATCCCCGTCCCGGCCACCCCGATGTCGGAATCAACGCAGACATAGGCTGCTACTCTCTGGGAGCGGCTCCTCCCTACGAAGTTCCCGAAAGCATAGTCTGTATGGGCGCTTCGATAGGCATGGCAAAAGGCGCATCGGACGCGGGTCTCGCGCACAGTATCGCGGTTATCGGCGATTCGACTTTTATCCACTCAGGCATTACCGGTCTTATTGACGCTGTTCAGGCGGATACATCCATGACGATCATCATTCTGGACAATTCAATCGTCGCCATGACCGGCTGCCAAGAAACCATGATCCCTTCGGAAAATCTTCGCGCGCTGATTCTCGGCTGCGGAGTCAATCCCGAACATCTATTGGAGTTGGAAGCAAAAAAGCAATGCATCGAAGAAAATACCGCAAAATTAAAACGAGAAATCGAATATAAAGGACTCTCGGTAATAATATTCAAACGCGAATGCCTTGAGGCATTCAGAAAAAAACGGAGTAAAAAATGATTTTCAACCCTGAATACGAATGTATGGATGGCGAGGCGCGGAAAAAACTCCAGCTCGCCCGGCTCAAGAACCTTGTGGAAATGGTTTACGAGCGAGTGCCGTTCTATCGCGGCAAAATGAAAGCGATGGGAATAGAGCCCCGCGATATTCGCTGTATTGCTGACATTGACAAACTGCCCTTTACCACAAAAGAAGATTTGCGGGAAAATTATCCCCACGGACTACGGGCATGTCCCCAAGACAGAATTGTCGAAGTTCACATGAGTTCCGGCACAACTGGAAAACCGGTAGTGGACGAATATACCATGAAAGACATCGACATCTGGCGGGAAGCGATGGCGCGGACTCTGGCCGGAGCGGGCTGTACCAGAGACGACATCGTGCAGAACTGTTACGGTTACGGGCTTTTTACCGGAGGGCCGGGCGCGCATTACGGCGCGTTGAACATCGGCGCGGAAGTTATCCCCATGTCAAGCGGCAACACTGCGCGGCAGCTCATGGTTTTACAAGACTTCGGCTCCACCATGCTGACATGTACTCCCTCTTACGCGCTGTATCTGGCCGAGGAAGCCGCCGCCGCCGGAATCGACCTGCATCAACTCCCCATCAACAAAGGCTGTTTCGGCGCTGAACCGTGGAGTGAAAACATGCGGAAAGAGCTTGAAGCCCGTTTCAGCATGAAAGCTTACGATATTTATGGCCTGACGGAAATCATAGGCCCCGGCGTCTCGTTTGAATGTGAAGCGCAGGACGGCCTGCACATCAACGAAGACCTGTTTTACCCTGAAATAATCGACAGCGAAACCGGCAAAGTTCTCGAAAGCGGCGCGAAAGGCGAACTCGTTTTCACGACTCTCACCAAAGAAGGCACGCCGCTCTTGCGCTATCGCACACGGGACATCACCTATTTAATGCGAGAGCCCTGCAGCTGCGGACGCACCACGGTACGGATGCACCGGTTGTTCGGACGCACCGACGACATGCTGATCATACGGGGTGTCAACGTATTCCCCAGCCAGATTGAGCATGCCCTCATTGAAATCGAAGGAACTGAGCCTCAGTACCTTATCGTCATCAACCGGGGTGACAGCCATCTGGACGAAGTGGAGCTGCAAGTCGAGGTTAAACAAGAGTTGTTCAGCGATGAGACCCGGAATCTCGAAATTCTCCGTAATCGCATAGAAAACGTGATGAAGTCGAAACTCCAGATCAGCCTGAAAGTAAAGCTTGTTGAGCCGAAAACAATAGAACGCTCGATAGGCAAGGCAAAACGGGTTATTGACAACCGGAAAATTTAAGGCCGGCGACAGCAAAAAAAAGTTGTTAAAAATTGGGAAATACGGATATAATAAAAGTGTTGTCCGGGAATCAATCGCTTCGGCGCGGAGTTCCGGGCAGCGTCCGTATTTCAAACGCGGTTTCTCAAAGGAATTTAATTTTACTTGCCGCTTTTGCGGCGTAATTATAGATTATTTAAGAGGTTAAAAATGGAAATAAAACAAATATCGGTATTTCTGGAAAATACAACTGGCCGTTTAAGTGAAGTCACGCGGACACTGGCGCAAGCGAGTATTAACTTGCGGGCGATAAGCATTGCCGATACCGCCGATTTTGGCATTTTGCGGCTTATTGTTGACAAAACCGTCGAGGCGGTCAACGCCCTGAACGGCGCGGGATTTACCACACGGCTGACCGATGTGGCTGCGGTTGAAATCGAAGACGTGCCGGGCAGTTTAGCTAAACTTATGGAGCTCTTTCAGAAGTCAGAGGTCAACATCGAATATCTCTACGCTTCTCTTGAGGGCAAAGCCGGCAAAGCGGTTGTTATTTTTAAACTGGAAGATCACGACAAGGGTTTCAAAATATTGAAAGACAACGGCCTGACACTGGCGGAGAAATTCTAATAACGCCTAGGGTTCAGGATAAGGTGATCCATAGAACAAAACAGCAAGGAGCAGCCGCATGAAAATTCTTATGGTATCAAGCGAAGCCGTCCCCTGGGCAAAAACTGGAGGGCTGGCCGATATGGTGTCAGCCCTTTCCGTTGCCCTGGCAAATCTAGGGCATGAGGTAAAAATCGTCATCCCCCGTTATTACTCGATTGACCGCTCCAAACTGGAAGCGGTTTCCGGCGCGTTGGGAGTTCCGGTGGGCGGCGGTGAAGAATGGAGCGCGGTATATTCCGCTTTCCTGCCGGATTCAAACAAAAAAGTTCAGGTTTATTTTATCGATCATGAAATTTTCTTTGGGCGGGACGGAATCTACGGCATTCCCTCCGAGCCTGATTTTCTGGACAATCCCCGGCGTTTCACTTTTTTCTGCAAAGCGGCGTTTCAGCTTTGCCGGAAAATCGGCTGGTTTCCCGACATTATTCACACGCACGACTGGCCGGCGGCAATGGCAGCCGTATACCTAAAATTCGCCGAACGGCACACAGCCGAATTCGCCGGAGCAGCGTCGATTTTGACTATTCACAATCTGGGTTATCAAGGCATATACGATCAGGACAATTTCTGGTATTCAGGCCTCGGCTGGGACGTTTTCTACAAAGCCGGTTTTGAAGACTGGCGCATGATGAACCTCCTAAAAGCCGGCCTGTACAGCGCGGACAGAATTAACACAGTCTCGCCCAACTACGCCGAGGAAACAAAAACCCAGAACCACGGCTTCCGGCTTGACGGAGCCCTCCGCGCGCGCGGCGATGATTATCTGGGAATTCTGAACGGCATCGACACCAAAGTCTGGAATCCGGGCGCGGACACACTGATACCCAAAAAGTATTCGGTAAAAAACATGACAGGCAAAGCCGAGGCAAAAGAAGCCCTGCAGAAAGAATTTGGCCTTCCGGTCAACGCAGAGCTGCCCCTTATCGGCATGATTACCCGTCTCACCGATCAAAAAGGGGTGGGGGAACTATTCGGCCCCGGCTACGGTTCGGTATGGCCTATCTGCGAGGAAATGAAGATTCAAATGGTTCTGCTCGGAACGGGAGAATCGTGGTGCGAACACGAAATCAGAAATCTTTCCGCGCGGCTTTCCAATTTCAAGGCAAATATTGGATACAGCGAAAAACTCAGCCACCTTATCGAGGCCGGCTCCGACTTTTTCCTCATGCCCAGCCGCTACGAACCCTGCGGCCTTAACCAGATGTATTCTCTGAATTACGGCACGCTCCCCATTGTGCGGAAAACAGGCGGCCTTGCCGACACGGTCGAAAATTACGATCAGGAAACAGGAAACGGCACAGGTTTTATGTTTGACGATTTGACCCCGCAGGCGATTCAAAATACCGTCGGCTGGGCGGTCTGGGCGTGGTACAACCGCCCCGCGCATATCAAGGCAATGCGTCTGCGAGCGATGAAGCAGGACTTTTCATGGGAAAAATCGGCTGAAAAGTATATTGAAATGTACCAAAAAGCCGGAAAAGAAATCCGCGCGTAACCGCTAACTCCTAAGCGCGGCGATTACGTTCCCGCGATCAAAGCCGCAAAGCTATGATCGCGGCTTCCCCGCCGCCGGCAGTCTTTCCGGCGGCGGCTTTGTTCAGGGCGTAACACCCCCGATTACAGTCAGTCTGCCGTCCAGCGCGGGAGTTATAACACCGCCCTGCGCCCCGATGTATTCAATAACCACATACGACAAAAGCAGTGAAGTATTAAACGTATCCCCGGCTTCTTTCATTACCGCATAACCATCACCGCCGCCGAGAATATAATCGTTGGTACAGAAACGGTAATCGCGCTCAGGATCAACCGGCGCGCCGCCAATAGTCAAATCCCGGATTACGCCCGAACCGGAAGTTTTGTCTATCGTATAACGCACATCAGAAGAAAACTGAGGAAAACCGCCGTTCCCCTGCGGAATCGCCGCGATAAAATCAAACAATTCGATTATTTGCGATCCCTTCATGGACGCAATGTACAGATAATTCTCGAAGGGAAGCACAGTCAGCACCTGTTCCCGCGTAATCTGGCCTTTGGGAAGCTCGGCGCGAATATTGCCGCCGTTGTGGAAAGCAAAATCAAGCTGCTGATTAGACACAGTCCTGAAATACCATGTATTAGCGTCGGTAATCAAATTGCCGATAGCCGTTTCCTCGTATCGCGGCAGCCGGTTTCCCAAAATAAACGTATCCGCCGCCTCGCCAACAACTTCCTTCAGACTAGCGTTGGCTTGCTCGATATACGGTTTAAGCATGGCAGTCACTTCGGAGTCAGGCCCGATGGCAACCGGTTTCCACTCAAAATCAACCAGCCGTCCGCCCGCCACCAGCAGCCTGCCATGTCCGATAAATTTGCCCAGCTCATTGGCGGTAACTATCCACGTAGAACCGGCCTTCACGGGCGTTTCCATAAAAGTATGAGAGTGACCGTCTATCATAATGTCGATACCCGGAACCGCCTGAGCCAATTCCGGCGAAGTAATATGTTCAGGAGTTTCCTTGACATCGCCCGCGTGAACAAGCCCGATAACAACATCAACCCGCTCCCTGTTCCGCAGAATATCCACAACCTCCCGCGCCGCGTCAATCTCATTGATAAAAACAAGACTTTCATCGGGGATGGCAATAACCGTAGTACGGAGAGTCGTAATTCCGAAAATCCCCACGGAAATACCATCGTAATTTTTTACGATATACTGATTTCCGCCCAGAAAATTGCCGTCAGAAGTTTTAATATTCGAAGAAATATACGGATACTCCGCCAGACTTAACTGCTTTTCGAGCTTTTCCAGCGTGCCGTCAAATTCATGATTCCCGAAAGTCGCCCCATCGTACCCCATGATATTATACGCAAGAATATCCGGCTCGGCGGCAAACATATTAGAAACCGCGCTGCCGGTATTAATATCGCCCGCGTCCAGAAGCAGCACCCGCGGATTAACCGCTTTGACCGCCTTCACATAAGCCGCAAGCTCCGCAAGCCCGCCCGTCCCATTATTCGACAAAACAGCGCCGTGATGATCGTTCGTATGAAGCAAAATCAGCTCCCGCGCCTCAGACCGGAGCGAGCTATCCCTCACCGGCTCCGCAAAAACAAAAATGCCGATCATCGACAAACACACAACTAAAAACACTTTCCGCGCAAATTTCACAGTATCCCTCCATAAAAAATAAATTAATTAAAAAAACATTCTGAAAAACATTCGATTTATGGCAAAAAATTATATCACAGAAAAACCCCGGCGCAACAAAAATTTCCCTTAACAAACCGCGCGCACAAAAGGAAACGCGCAAAACTCCACGCATTTTTGTTCAGCCGTAAAAAAAGAGAGGCTTTTTCCAAACCGTCACCCAACCACAAAAATTGAGTGGCCGGGCTGCGGAAGGACGAAATAGCGGTGAAAATTATTCCTTGGAAAAGACCATTATTCAAAGGTCATTGTCATATAATACAAGGGAACTCTAGGGTCTTCTTGATCAAGAGTAGTCATAATCAGAGCGCGTTTGACACCAGAACCCACAGCGACAGTAGGAACCCTTCCATCCGCGTTTATAAATGAAAACTGGATATAATACTCTTTCCCAGCTTCAAAATTATATCTGAGCATCACATCATCAGCCGTAAAAGTAGTGTACCCATAAGAAGGACTCCCCTCCCGGTAATACAAATCCATTTCAATTTCTGTTTGTCCGGCAGGAATAGTAAAACCCGTAAATTTCATTTCATAAGCCCCAGGTCTATCCAATTCCACATTGATACCGTTGTACGCATTTACAATCCAGCCCGGCCCAAATTTCAACGTAGCAGTTTCTTCTATTGGAATACTCGCATCGAACACATTTGTCGTAGCCCCCATAGCGCTTATACAAGACCCCAGCAACAAAATGGAAGATAAACATATTCCAAAAATCAATATTTTCTTCATTAGATACCCCTTATTCTATGCAATGTAAATCCAGGCAATGTAAATCCAGCATAGCACACATTATTTTTCTCAACAAGCACACATTGAAAATTAAAAAAGGGGGGCTGTTTCCAAACATTTCTCCGCATACAGTCACATTCCCCGCCCGCCCCCCTTACGCTCCAGCCCGCAAACGCGGTCTTGCGCTATCCCCCCCAATAATTCGTCATCCTGGCGAAAGCCGTTACTATCCGGCGAAGCCGGATAGCCGGGGGATAACGCAAGACGCGGAGCGGCTGGAGTGTAAGGGGGTGGTTAAAAATCCGCATGGAAGCGGATTTTTAACCATAGTAGTTTTTTGCGTTCGCAAAAAACTACACAGAAACATTAAAACAGCGGCTGTGTGCCGGTGGCCGTGTGGAAACAGCCCTCCTTTTATGACAACAACCGTGTGGAGTTTTCGCGCCGCGAAAACTCCGAAGCTGTCCGGCTGCGCCGGACAGCCACCCTCTTGAATAATCCTTTTTCTTTGTGCTAGTCTAATAAGTCAGAATGGTGTTTTTGAATGTTTTTTGAAAACCCAATATCTCTTAAA
>QMCE01000817.1_pt1 | contig 26368 bp, 21 predicted proteins | sample 1821851 | NCBI WGS metagenome assembly QMCE01 (sample SAMN09453174, study PRJNA476694) | Termite gut metagenome, whole genome shotgun sequencing project. | isolation source: worker | host: Odontotermes sp. | place: South Africa:Pretoria | collected 2016-01-28 | reverse complement strand
AAATTAAAGGATTTAGCAAAAAATACAGACAATAAATTTTTGGAGGAAATAATAAAAGTAAATATAGAATAAATAGTATTATACCGCAGAGCGCGAATCTCTGGTTCAAGTCGTGATCTCTCTGTTCGTCAATAAAGACAAATTTGTAATATTTTTAAATTCCCATTGAAGACATACTGCTGTTATCGCGGACTATCACGCAGCCGCTTTGACAAATATAAAACCAAGTCATCGTCATTGCAGCAATCGGTATATGGTTCTAACGGCTTATCCTGATACCAGACTCCGCTGCCGTCGGGTATGTAACCTCTTTTTATATAGAGCCTTTGCGCGGAACCGTAGCCGGAATGTAAGCCGACTCCAAGGCAAATGGTATCGCTCAGTTTTGACGCGACGCTTTCAGCAATGTCAAGAATTTTACTCCCAATGCCTTTACGTCTGTATCTGATAAACACGTTAAAATCGGATATTTCGGGTATGCCTTTGTGTGCGAAAGGTCCAACCAAGGCTTGCGGACGCATTGTAGTAAAACCCGCAAAACTCCCGCCGTATTCTGCGGCAAACACAAAAAGGCTGTTGCTTTCCTGTTTGGAAAAGTAATCCGCGTAAACCTGAATATCAGAATACCAGCCGTACGACAGCTTTTCGGCATGAATTATTTCCGCGTCTTCTTTTGCCATACTGCGGATAACTATGTCTTTGTCATTATAGTAAATCATAGGCAAGCTCTTTGTTGACCTCCGTCGGTTATATTTGGAACTTGAAACCAGTCTAGAAATTCCTTTAATAATAACATATTTAATAGGTATTACCAAATAGCAAACGGTTGAGTTTTTTGATATGGCATGATAAAATGGCAGCGATACTGTATGCGAGGTAACTTATGACAAATTGCAGAAAATATGGTAACGCTCCTTATAAAGCTATCGTAGTGCACGGAGGACCGGGAGCGATAGGTTCCTGTGCGGGTATATGCCGGGGATTATCCAATGATTTTGGCGTTTTAGAAATTTTGCAAAGCAAAAATTCAATCGATGAACTCATTGAGGAAATACGTGATATTATTGTCAGCAATAATCTTGGAAAAGTTGCTTTAATCGGACATTCGTTTGGCGCGTGGCTTTCTTTTATTTTTGCTTCTGTATATCCTGAATATATACGCACATTGATTTTAGTAGGAAGCGGATTAGCTAGTAGAAGCGAGGAGTGTTAAAACAATGCCGCCACTGCAAAAAGCGGATATTCAAGCCGCGCATCTCTACTCGTCTGATATGGAATATAATCCTGACAATTACTGCCTTTTACCCGATTTACCGGATGATATGATCGCTTTTAATGAAGTCCAGTTCAACTCGCTGATGGCTGAGATAATACCAATGCGCGACAGCGGCGAATTATTAAATTGTTCCGAAAAAATTCGATGTCCTGTTGTTGCTGTTCACGGTAAAAACGATCCTCATATTGTTGACGGAGTTAAAATACCTTTAGAAAGCCGTTTGTCCGATTTTAAAATGTATATACTGGAAAAGTGCGGACATGAGCCGTGGAAAGAGTATTATGCCAAAGATAAATTTTTTGAAATCTTAAAAAAGGAACTTGCCAGATAGTACTAAGCATTTCTTTGTAAGGATTACACAAATATGGATATAGGATTCAAGAAAATAAGTGATTTCAGCAGGGGAATACTCTGTAAAATGTTATCAGACGCATATTCGTTTGATCGCAAATATGAAGATGCTTACAAAGAAAAATGGCAGGAAAATGATGCCTTTTTCTTTGACAATTTGCAAATCGCAGATAAATGCGGCTTTATAACAATATTAAACGATGAAGCTATCGGATTTATCAACTGGGATCCGAGGAATATGCCTGAGTATGTGATAATTGGCGATAATTGCATTATTCCAAAATATAAGGGGAAAGGATATGGTAAACTTCAGCTTCAGGAAGCAATACAGAGAATTACCAAAAATAATGTGAAAAAAATCTTTGTATCCACGAATATCGATTTAATCCCCGCCCAAAGAATGTATGAAAGCGTTGGATTTGTAAGGCTGGATGTTTCGGCGCTGGAACCGTGGCAGCTATCGCAAAATGCGGACATATATTACGGGATGGATATACATGCCGAATAAACATTTCCATTAGCACCACGTTTTCTTCACCTCCATGAAGCTTTAATCAATAAATCTGTTAATGACCTCGATTAAAACTTCATTTAAATCCTTTGCCTGCTGAAATAAATCAAGGGCTTGGTTGTAATTTTCCTGCTTCAGCGCCTGTTCTAATTGAAAAACCATTTCCGCAAAGGTATCCATGCTTAAATTGGCGGCGATGCCTTTTAACGCGTGCGCCGCTTTAAGCGCAGTATCAAAGTCTTCCGACTGGAGTGCGTGCGAAAGCGTTTCAAAGCTTTTATCCTCTGGGAATTTCAATAGGATTTTTTCATACGTTTTTCTGTTTCCGGCAAAACGAACAAGCCCGGTGGATATGTTTACCCCATAAGGGACGATGGCGTCCAGCAGAGATTCCGGTTTGGCTTGAGCGGTTTCGCTTGTAACTGCGGCGGCGTTTTTTACTTCTGTAACCGGAAGGAATTTACTCATAACCGTTTTTAAGGTTTCAAAGTTAACGGGTTTGGACACATGCGCATTCATTCCGGCGGCGAGAGCCTCGCGTATATCTTCCTCAAAGGCGTTTGCAGTCAAGGCGATAATCGGGACAGTCGCCGCGTCTGGGCGGGTAAGCTTGCGGATAGCCGTCGCCGCTTGGCAGCCCGTCATAACGGGCATTTGCATATCCATCAGTATAATGGCGTACGTAGAAGGCTCGGAATTATTAAAAATATCCACGGCTTCCTTGCCGTTTGAAGCGCAGTCAAGCACTATTCCGGCGGCGGTTAACACTTCAACGGCAATTTCCGTATTAAGCTCGTTGTCTTCAGCCATAAGGACGCGCACTCCGTCTAAGCGCAGTCCAACCCTTAATGTTGACGCGTCAGCCATATCGGTTTCCGAGAATAGGGTTTCCCTGATTTTTGAAAACAACGTGGATTTATAAAGCGGCTTTTGAATACATCCAGTCGCGCCAATATCCGTGGCTTTCTGTTCAATTTCAACCCATTCGTACACCGAACTTATTATAATCGGAAGCATATCACTTATCTCTTGGCGAATTCGTTGACACAGCTCATAGCCGCTCATGTCCGGCATGTCCCAATCGACTATAACCGCGTCGAATTTGTTGTCCTCTTGTATCAATGCCAAAGCGTCCGCCGCAGTGTGTGCAGCCACGGCAAAAACGCCCATGCTGTGCAATTCATTTACCGCATCCGCGCATACGGCTTCATCACTGTCCGTTACCAACACACGTATCCCCTTCAATGTTTCGGGCATAGTATCGTCCGACTTACTGATTGGGAACTCTAATGTAACAGTAACTCTGGTTCCTTTATTCTTTTCACTTTCAACATGTATGTCGCCGTCCATCATATCCACTATCCGCTTCGTAATTGAAAGCCCAAGCCCGGAACCCTCGATTTTATCAATCCGAGAATCCCTTTCGCGGGAAAAAGAATCAAAAATACGCTGTAAATATTCTTCGCTCATTCCTATTCCCGTGTCGTAACAGGCGAATTCAAAGCAGGCGAAGCCGTCACGTTTGCACGGCAGCTCCTTTATTGTAAGCCCAACGGAACCGCCTGTCTGGGTAAATTTAACTGAATTGGACAATATGTTGATGAAAAGCTGATTGAGCCGAAGCTGATCTCCAAGGATATATTCGTGAGTTACAGAAAGAACGGAAACGTTTAGCGACTGCTTCTTAGTTTTAACCTGCTGTCCTGTAATATTAATTAAATCTTGCGTGAACTCGGGTAAAAAAATCTCGGCGGTATTTAAAAAGAATTTACCGCTTTCAATTTTAGACATGTCCAGCACATCGTTTATCAGACTTTGCAAATGCCGTGATGATTTTTCTATTTTACGAAGGCAGTCGCGCATTCGTTCGGGATTGCTTAAATTTCCCGAAGCAATGGTCGTCATGCCTATTATCCCATTCAAGGGCGTGCGGATATCATGGGACATATTGGAAAGGAATATACTTTTCGCGCGGTTTGCTTCGTTTGCTTCAAGAATAGCGGCTTCCAGCTGCTGGTTTTTCTCCTGAAGAATTTTCATCTGCTGGCGTTCTAAACGCCTGAGCAGGTACATGGATATCGCCACAATTATCACAATGACGCTGATTACTGCCATTCCGGTGCGAATTAACAGCTCTGTATTGACGAGCTTGCCTTCGGAACCATATTCAGCGTTATGCGTCGCCTCGTCGGCTTTATGGAAATGCCGCTCGCTGATTTCAAGAAGAGCATCGCCTGAAGTAAGCCCCGCGCGGTAATTATAAATAGACGTTTTAAGCTCGTCCCAGATTAAAAGGAGGTCACTGATAGATTGCTGAAAAGGAGCGTATGTCATATAAACGATGTTGTAATTGTTTTCATAGCCAGCAAGTCCGTACAAATATTCCTCAAGCCGCGCCATTAATTCGTCGTTGGGATGATAGGAAAGCTCCAGTTTAACCAAACGCTGCGTCGCCCCGCGCACCAAGCCGGAATAATTTACAACACGCGCGTCGCCGGACATTTCGCGTACGGCGCGTAAAATCAACAAATTTTGTACCAATAACAGGAATGAAAAAATAACAATTACATATAGAAGGTTGAATTTTTTCAATGAACATACTCCCTTGGAATTTCTGACAACCTCTATTTAATCATTTGATCAACAATCATTAAATGATGTATTTTTTATGTGATCTTTTACCATGTATTTATCAGCAATATTCAACGTTTTCATCAATAATATGTGTTTGACATATCTCAAGGCGTTCCAGATGGACTGATACAAATGAACATCCCCTACCCAACCTAATCTATGTCAGTATACCCTATATTTTAGCGTATTGTCAATAGTCAAAAAATCGAGGAAGGTTAGTAAGCATTGCAAGAAAAAACCGCAAACAAAAGCGTTTTTATAGCTTTGTTAGGTATGATTTGTCTTGAGTAATAATATTGAGAAAGCACCCGAAATGCTCTGATTTCCGGCTATTGATATACAATAATCAGATTAAATCCCGCAAAGTAATCGAATCTATATATTCGTCAATAACCTTTTTCAATCCAGTCCAGACTTTTAAAGTTGAGCAAATATCCTTTCGTACGCAGGTGTTATCCGCCCCTTCAAGACACGCGACGGGCGCGACGTCACCTTCAATGGCGCGGATTATCTGCCCCACAGTATAGTCTTCAGGAGATTTAACAAGCATATATCCGCCCTGAGGACCGCGCACGCTTTTCAGCAAATCTGCTCTTGTAAGGTTCGGCACGATCTGCTCCATGTATTTGAGCGAAATCCCCTCGCGTTCGGATATTTCTTTTATCGCAACGCACTGCCCCGCGCCCTGCCGCGCAATATCAATCATCATTCTTAGGGCATAGCGCCCTCGTGTGGATAGTTTCATTCTCTAAAAAACACTCACCTTTCCCGCAATCTGATTCTCACATCTTCACAAATTGCGAATTTTTCATAGTGGGAACGCCTGTTCCAAATCCGAGATTATATCGTCACTATTTTCAATTCCTACAGACAAGCGCAAAAACCGGTCGTTTATCCCTTTCATCTCGCGGACTTTTTCGGGAACATCCGCATGAGTCTGCAAAAATGGGTATGTGATAAGGGTGTCCGTTCCTCCGAGGCTTTCAGCGAAATAAATCATCTTCACATTATTGAGGATCGTAACGGCGATTTCCGCGCTTGTTGTTTCAAAACTGATTATTCCGCCAAATCCATCCGACTGCCTTTTAGATATTTCATATTGAGGATGATCTTCAAACCCCGTGTAAAGAACCCTTTTAACTTCTTTGCGCGTTTTCAGCCATTCAGCGACTTTTTTTGAGTTTTCTTCGATTTTCTCCATTCTCAAAGCGAGTGTTTTTATGCCCCGTATAATAAGCCAGCTGTCAAACGGAGAAAGGCACGATCCCACCATCGTTTCGATAAATCTGATTTTCTCAATAATATCCGTATCTTTCGCAACCAGAAATCCCGCCAGTGTATCGTTATGACCACCCAGATACTTTGTGCCGCTGTGAATGACAATATCCGCCCCAAGTAAAAGCGGTCTTTGGAAATAGGGCGTTAAAAATGTATTGTCAACAATAAGAAGCAGACTGTTTTGCTTTGCGATTGCAGCGCACGCGGCAATATCCGTTACTTGCAAAGTAGGATTAGTCGGCGTTTCAATATATAAAGCCTTCGTGTTTTTCTTTATGCACGCGGATATATCTTGTATATTGGATGTATCGGCATATTCGATCTCCACGCCGTTTTTGACGGAAATATGGCTAAACAGCCTAACCGAGCCGCCGTATAAATCATCGGAAGCGATAATATGGCTGCCCGGCGAAAACAGCTCCATACACGCCGAAACCGCCGCCATGCCGGTTGAAAACGCCGCGGCTCCGTCTCCGCCCTCTAAAACGCGGATAAGCTCCTCGGCATTTTCACGGGTGGGGTTGCCCGCGCGCGAGTAGTCAAAGCCAGTGCTTTCCCCTACCGCGATATGGGCAAAAGTCGCCGTCTGATAAATGGGCGCGCTTACCGCACCTGTGTAATCAGGACTGTTCCCCATTCCATGGACGCATACCGTATCAATTTTCATGTATCTGATTTCTCCTCCGGCAGTTTATCTTATGATCTGCATTCTATATAATGCATTTTATGTATTTTGTCAATACCTATAATTTATATATGAAAAATTACTTTTTCACTTGACAGCGGACGCATATCTTACTATAGTAATAAGTCTACTGTTGGGGAGGACACGCACTGATGATATACGATTTTGATGCTATTATAGACAGGAAAAACACAAATTCGATCAAATACGACTTTGCAAAGGAAAGAGGAAAAAGCGAAAATTTGCTCCCTCTTTGGGTCGCGGATATGGATTTTCAAACCTTGTCCGCTGTAAGGGACACACTGGTTAAATCCGCGCAGCACGGTATTTTCGGCTATTCCGATGCAAAGGAAAGCTATTTTGAAGCCGTCCGTGACTGGTTTTCCGGTTATTTCGGCTATGAAACGCAATCTGAATGGCTTGTCAAAACACCCGGAGTCGTTTTCGCGCTGGCAGCGGCGGTACGCGCGTTTACCCAAGAAGGCGGCGGGGTTTTGATACAGCGTCCTGTGTATTACCCGTTTTCAAGCGTTATAAAAGACAATAACAGGAAAGTAATCAACAATCCTCTTATATATGAAAACGGAGAATATGGCATTGATTTTGAGGATTTTGAAAAGAAAATCCGCGATAACAAGGTTAAGCTGTTTATACTTTGCAGCCCGCACAATCCCGTAAGCAGAGTATGGACTGTCGAAGAACTCAAAACGATGGGCGATATTTGCGTTAAACACGGTGTTACGGTAGTATCCGATGAAATTCACTGTGATTTTGCCTTTGAACCCCATAAGCATCACGTGTTTGCGTCAGTCAGCAAAGATTTTCCTGAAATAAGCATTATCTGCACTGCGCCCTCAAAAACCTTTAACCTTGCGGGTTTGCAGGTATCGAATATATTCATAAAAAACGAAAAATTAAGGGAATCCTTTGTAAAAGAGTGCCGCAAAACGGGGTATTCCCAGCTGAACACTATGGGGATTGTTGCCTGCGAAAGCGCGTACCGCAGCGGCGGCGAATGGCTTAAGCAGCTAAAAACGTATCTGCGGGAGAATATTGGTCTGCTGGAAGATTTTGCGGAAAGAACCGGAATAAAACTTATTCCCTTGCAGGGAACATATCTTGCATGGCTTGATTTCAGTTCCCTTGGGCTGACGGACAGTGAAACCGAACGGCTAATCGAAGATAAAGCAGGGCTGTGGCTTGATTCCGGCACAATGTTTGGACGCGAGGGGGCGGGATTTCAGCGTATTAATATTACCTGTCCGCGATCTGTTCTCAAAACCGCTTTGGCAAAACTTGAAAAAATTTTATAAAATTTTCAAAAGACACTTGACAAATAAAACAATAAAGTAGATAATAAAAATCCTATAAATCTTATATGAATAATTTGAAAGGAAGAATCTTATGGCAACAGCAAAAAAGCTGACCGAGTTAATCGGAAACACCCCGCTCTTAGAATTGGGCGGGTACGGGAATGAAACGGGAGTACAAGGGAATATCATCGCAAAACTCGAATATTTCAACCCGTTGGGAAGCGTTAAAGACAGAATCGCAAACGCTATGATCGAGGATGCCGAAAGCAAGGGGAAAATCGGCAAAAACACCGTGATAATCGAACCGACGAGCGGCAATACGGGCATAGGACTTGCGTTCGTCTGCGCCTCAAAGGGCTATAAACTAATCCTCACAATGCCCGAAACAATGAGCGTGGAACGCCGCAGTCTGTTAAAAGCGCTGGGCGCGGAGATCGTCCTCACAGAAGGCGCGAAAGGAATGAAGGGCGCAATCGCAAAAGCTGAAAAAATAGCCGCCGAAAACCCTGATTCTTTTATTCCGCAGCAGTTCAATAACCCGGCAAACCCCGCAATACACAGAAAAACGACAGCGGAAGAAATCTGGCGGGATACAAACGGTGATATTGCCGCATTTGTCGCTGGAGTCGGTACGGGCGGAACCATAACCGGCGTTGGCGAAGTATTGAAGCAAAGAAACCCGAATATCAAAGTGTTTGCGGTTGAACCTGCTGACTCGCCCGTGCTTTCAGGCGGAAACCCGGGACCACACAAGATTCAGGGAATAGGCGCAGGCTTTGTCCCAGGCGTTATCAACACGAAAATAATCGATGAGATTATCAAGGTTAAGAATGAGGAAGCTTTTGAAACATCGCGCGCCCTTGCTCGCACAGAAGGCTTGCTCGTGGGCATTTCATCGGGCGCGACGGCTTTCGCGGCGACGCAGATTGCGAAACGCCCCGAATTCGCCGGGAAAAATATTGTAGTACTTCTTCCCGATACCGGTGAAAGGTATCTTTCCACCGCGCTTTACAATCAGGAATAAAACACAGCATACAAATTAACGCTCAGTACATGTTACGGCATGTATTGGGCGTTAAGATTTTATCGCAAAACCGCAGGGCGTTTTGTTTTTTGTGGATCGGCAACAACGTTCCACTGATATCCGTGATCCTTATAATAGCAAGTTTAGCAATAAAGCGGGATGAACATTGTAGTAAAGAGAATAAAATGATTATTTATATGATTTTATTCTTTGTATTTCACTCTGTTCTATTTCTCTAGTTGTTTCATCTGCCTGTGTCTCATCAGGAAACAATAATGGCTGTTGTGTATCAACTAACATTTATAATCAACGTGAATTCGGTGCAGAGTTTATCTTATCGAACTTATGTTAAATTGTTTTGAAAACGATCTTTTAGAGTCTGAGGTAATAATTGCTCAATTTCATCATTTTTCAATTCTATAATATTTAACAGATAGACAAGATTGTTGAATGATAGTGGTATATCAATTTTAGACAATGATATTTTCTTGATAACACTTTCCCTATCAATCCTGAAAATATTTTTCGCTAATTCATTTGCCTTATTTAAAATTTCACAAAGTTCCTTATTCAATGGTTCTTTAATAAATCTTAATCTGAATTTCGTTCTTAACATTGCTTCCCAATTTCTCTTCTTATAATGTTGATGAGAAAGATCGTCAAATAATGACCGCAATGTCCTGTCACTCGTTTCAAGTATCGCATAAATGCCATTTAGCATTCTTTCTTCCTCTACATAATCTTCCCAGTCGGATTTCGATTTATATCGTAAAACATGATCAATTTCATGCCATCCTTCAGAAAGAGTTGTTCTAAATTGAATTTCAAAAGTATTATCTACCAGTGAATACCTACCATCGATTGCCATTAATTCCTTCAACGTTGAAGAATTAGTGTCATCCATTCGGCAAACAAGATTTTTGTGTACAGGCTGAAAGATCGTTAAATTATCATGTGTTATTTGATCGTTTGCTTCACTTACTTTTTGAAATTTTTGTTCAAATATATCCCATAGAAGATTTACATCTTCAATAAAATAAGTTGTTATTCTAAACCCACATATATCTTGAACTTTTTTACCGTCCTTAGAATATCCTTTGCCTTCCTTTTCTTTTCTATCAATTTTCTCATTTAATGAATCAATGTCTTTTATTCTTGAATGTATTCTACAATGAATCCCAATTCTCTCGGTTTCAGACAGAATTTCGTTTTGGATACTATTAAGTATATGTTTAAGTCCTGGATCATTATTCATGGTATGTCCTATTGAAATAATTTATACCTTCTTGCTGAATAAAACAATTGTTTCCATTAGTCACAACATAACCCTTTTTCTTCAATATAGATAATGCATTTTCAAATTGTTGATCTGATATATTTTGTTCTTTTATTATCATATTTCTGATAGAAGATAAGTGTTTCATAGGATTGATTTTTGTCGCACTTCTTACAAATTTTTCTAAGATTAGTTTTTCTACATCCATCTGTATTTCTGGTTGCTCAACATGATTGTATAAAAGCTGACAAAAATCATTATTTGAATTACTTCCAGTAATATACATATTATTTACATTTTGAATAGTGTCATCGACCCATTGACAATCGTAAAAATTACAACTTATAAAGCCAGAATTCTCAAAAGAATGTTTATCAAATTCACAGTTAAAAAAATTACAATTACTAAACATAGAATTTTTAAACTGATTATTTTTAATAAATTTCAGATGTTTGAAAGAAATATCCTCAATAAGAATTCCATCATAGTTATCAATTATTTCTTTTTTTAAATAAAAATCACGATAAAATAAAAACTTATTATCGTATGGGAATGAATTGTCATATAATACATCCCATAGTTTTTTTCGCCTATCGTGCAATTGAACTTTAAATGCGGAAATAGCCAGATACGCAAAATCTTGAGTTATTTTTTTAGTAAATGTTTCAGGATAATGTTCTTGATACGTCTTCTCAATCAAATTCATTCCAATTAAAGTACCAAAAATAAATTCATTTATAAAGCCAACATTATCATTTTGTTTTCTATCTAGTAATGCGTGATTGGATAAAGTGTCAGCCAATTCGTCATGTGTGGGCTTTGGTGATTTTGGATAAATCTTAATATAGTCATCAAGTATTTTACTGTTGTATTCCTTTATTATATCTTTAATTAATGATTTACTTTCTGCTTTTATATCAAATTCGCTCATTATACGAACAAGCTCTTTAAAAATGTTAAGTTGATCATCTTCATTCATAAACAACTCTTGTCTTTCTTGTTCTCTATTTAGCAAAAAGCTAAAATAGGCATCTACTATGTTTTTTTCAGAGTTACTAACTAGTTTTTGTAATTCTTCAATCTCGATATGACGCATATAAGAAAGTAAAACAGGATTCGCAACATTATTAATTGGAAAAGACTCTCTATTTAATATCTCCAGACGTTCCGAGTCCAGCCAATCTTTAACTTCGGGATCAGAAATGGAAAACCGAGCAACGCTATATTTCTTATCAGAATTCCTTATCCATTCATAAAATTCTTCTCCACTAAAAATAGCTGTTTTTCTTGAAGTTATTACTATTTTTGCTTTGTCTTCCAATAAATTTACAATGGTGGTCAGCATACTCTCTATATCTCTTAGATGTGTATCATTTGCAGATAAATCTTTAGACAGTAGTTCATCAAAACCATCAATAATGACAGGTATTTTTCCCTGCTTTATTTGATGCAAAACGACATCTGATTTGACAACATTTTGAAATTGAACATCAATCTCATTTAACAAAATATGTTTAAAAATGCGAGCTTCTCGATTTCTTGATAATTCAATATAAAATGGTAAAATATTAGTATCATTCTCTGTCATTTTTTTTATTATCTCGTATGCAGTACAGGTTTTTCCATATCCAGCAGCTGCTTCGATTATAACCAATAAAGGTTCGTTAACAGTGTTCATAACATGAATAACATTATCAACTACTGATATATTCTCACTTGTTTGAGATGTGTCCAAACAACCTTCAGAATCATACTTTGAATATAAATAATCACTATCAATATAGGTATATCTTGCTGATTCTGGCATTCCTGACATTCTTGACAATTGTTTTTTTTCAAAATTAGTATATCTTTCATTAATAATGTTTCGAAATAGTTTCAATTGAAAAAAACTTTTAAATAACTCATCTTCAACTTCTTCGATACTTGTATATTTCTTGATATTTGTAGCATAGTTTAATTTTTTATATTCTTGTTCTATTTCTGGTAATTTTTCTGTATCGTCGTCTTGAATTATATCAACGCCAAAATAACGTCCTTGTTTATATTCGCAGACAAGTACATTATCAATGCTACGAGTAGAAAAGCCGTATCGTTTATAGACTTCTTCTATGTTGCTATTTTTCATGCTACTAATACCTTTTTCTCTTCTAACTCTAATCACTATCCACAATAATACTTATTTAGCTTTAGTTCAATTTGCCTCTACTTTGATTGTCTAGTGATAATTTATCTGTATTCATCAATAATCATTTTTTATGGATACACACTTAATATACTATTAGGATTTCAAGTGATTCTACATATCTTTATTATCGTAAACTATTTATGAAACATTGACAAGATACCGTAAAAAAACTACGGCACAAACAGAAGCGTAGAAAAAAAACATGAAAACAAGTATACTTCCCTTATGAACACAAAAGGTATGAAGATATTGGTGGTGGGATCGGGTGGAAGGGAACACGCAATCGCGTGGAAACTCGCTGGGTCTCCTTTGGTGGAAACGGTGTTTGTTGCGCCGGGAAACGGCGGGACGGCGCTGGAGGAGCGGTGCGTGAATGTGCTTGCGGATGTGGATATAGAAAACCGCTCCGGGCATCTCATTCTGGCGGATTTTGCGGAGAAGGCGGGCGTCGCGTTTACGGTGGTGGGTCCTGAAGTGCCGCTTGCGGCGGGTATAGCCAGCGTTTTCCACGAAAAAGGTCTCGCTGTTGTTGGACCGGACAAGCACGCGGCGCGACTTGAGGCGAGCAAGGCGTACGCCAAGTCTTTTATGGCGAAATACGGCGTACGTACCGCACAGAGCCATGAGTTTTCCGGCGCGGCGGGGTTTGAACAGGCGCTTGTGTATGCCCGCGATTTTTTTGAAAAGAACAAAGCACCGCTCGTTATCAAAGCGGATGGGCTTGCGGCGGGCAAGGGTGTCGTTATCGCGGGGAGTTTCGCGGAAGCCTCTCCGTGTCTGCGCGCCTTTATGAAAGACGGTGTGATGGGCGGCGCGGGCAATGTCGTGGTACTGGAGGAATTCCTTGAGGGCAAAGAGGTATCTGTTTTGGCGGCGGTCAGCGTGAAGGACGGACGCGGAAGCATAGTTCCCTTTGTTTCGGCTAGGGATCACAAGCGGCGTTTTGATGAGGATAAGGGACCGAACACGGGCGGCATGGGCGCGGTTGCTCCTGTACCGGATTTTGACGGCTCAGCGGCGGAAGCGGATTTTCATACCGCCATACTAGAGCCGACTTTGAAAGGCTTATGCGCGGAAAATTTCGATTACCGGGGATTCATTTTCTTTGGGCTTATGGTGAAAGACGACCGCTGCCGCCTGCTTGAATACAATGTGCGTTTAGGAGACCCGGAAACGCAGGCGGTTCTGCCTCTCCTTGAGACGGATTTCGCGGAATTGTGCCTTTCCATCCTTGATGGAAGCCTTTCCAAAGACAGCTTGGCATGGAAGCGCGGCGCGATCTGCGCTCCGGTCGCCGTGGCGGACGGGTATCCCGCCGCATACCGTAAAGGCGACCTCATCACAACGAGCGATATTAATACGATTAATGATGTGAAGCTCTTTGCGGCGGGCGCAAGTCTCAAGGACAGCGGCTTATACACATCGGGCGGGCGTGTGCTGGCGGTTTCCGCTTTTGGCGAAGACGCGGCAGTGGCGCATGATGCGGCGTACCGCGCCCTGTCACTCGTCCGTTTTGAGGGAATGGGCTTCCGTACGGATATTTTCTGAACGTATAGGAAGCGCGGGGAAAAAATTAACGGAAGGATGTTTACCATGAAAGCCATTATTACGCCGCATAGTTTTTCGGGGAACAACGGAACGGCGCGGATTCCCGCGTCAAAATCGCATACCATAAGACGGCTGATTATAGCCGCGCTCACAGACGGCGTTTCGCGTATAGAGATGCCGCTTTCCTCGCTGGACACGCTGTCCTGCTTGTCTGTATGCCGCGCGCTCGGCGCGGATGTATCCGAGGATTCACACGGCTGGACGGTGAAAGGCATTGTGCGTAAGGAAAACGGTTCGTTTGATTTCACGCCTAGGACGCAAGCGTTGGATGTGGGCAATTCCGGCACTACGCTGTTTCTCGCGATCTCGGCGGCGGCTTTGGGAGATGCGCCCATTACGTTTACGGGCGACGAGCAAATTAAGCGGCGGAGCGCGGCGGAACTCCTGTCCGCGCTCAGGGAACTCGGCGTGATGGCCGAGAGCGCCCCAGACGGCTGCGCCCCCATTACTGTGCGCGGTCCGTGGAAAGGCGGCGCGTGCCGCGTGGAGTGTCAGACGAGCCAGTACCTCTCGGCGCTGCTCATCGCCGCACCCCTTGCGCCCTGTGTTACAGAGATCGCCGTCCCCATCCTCAACGAGAAACCCTATATAGAAATGACACTCTCCTACCTCGACCGACTGGGCGTCTCTTACAAGGCTGACGCGGACTTTTCCCGCTTCAAAATAAAAGGCGGCACAACCTATCACCCCCTTCAAGGCGCGGTTCCGGCTGATTTTTCCTCAGCGGCGTTTCCCGCGGCGGCGGCGCTTGTATCAGGCGGAACGGTGTCGCTCGCGGGTCTTGATCCGAACGATACGCAGGGCGATAAGGCGTTTTTCGATATGGTAAAACGTATGGGCGCTGAGATTGAATGGCGCGAAAACGCTGCTGACTGGGAACTTGTCGTACAATCCCGTCCGCTTAAAGGCGGTGTCTTTGATTTGAACGCCACGCCCGATCTGCTGCCTGTCATGGCGGTAATGGCGGCGTTTGCCCAGGGCGAGACCCGCCTTGTCAATGCCGCGCACGCCCGTATCAAAGAAACCGACCGCATAGCGGTGATGGCGGCGGAATTGGGCAAGCTTGGCGTGTCGTGCGCGGAAACTCCTGACGGGCTGGTTATACAGGGGCGCGGCGCCGTTACCGGAGGTGCTATATCGGGCGGCGCGGTTGACGGACACGGCGACCACCGCATCGTGATGGCGCTTGCCGCTGCCGCGCTGGGCGCTTCCGCTCCGGTTGTCATAGACGGCGCCGAAGCCGCCCGCGTTACCTATCCCGAATTTTTGCGCCTTATCGGGGCGGAAGAGGTGTAATATGAAACAGATTAAGAAATTGACTGCCGCCATATACGCTTTGTATACGCGCATATTCACGGGATATATTCCGGCGAGATACATCCTGTTCGCGTTGTGCGCGTTACTCTTCGTCGTTTCCTGCGCCATTGAAAAGCCGCTCACTCAACGCGCGGCGGACGAGCCGGAAACGGCGGAGCTGATCGAGGAACATGTTTCTGAACCTGAAACGCCGATTGAAATGGAACCGCCGCCCATAAAGGAGGAAGTTCCTGTAACCGTAATTTTATGCGCAGTGGGAGACAATCTGTTTCACGCGCCTATGAACACGCTTGTTACGAAGAAGGACGCGGCGGATCCAACAGAGTTTTACGACGCAGTCGCGCCCCTTGTAAAACCGGCGGACATCGCCTTCATCAATCAGGAAACCGTATTCGGCGGCGCAGACATGGAGTATTCCGGTTATCCGCGCTTCAATACACCAGACATTGTGGGTAAAGCTCTTATCGCAACCGGTTTTGACGTAGTAAACCACGCCACGAACCATATCATGGACAAGGGCGAAAAAGGCGCGCTCGCTACAATGGACTTTTGGGACGCATATCCTGAAATCACGTATCTAGGCATCCGCAGAAGCGCGGAACTGCTCAACCGCCAGATTATTATAGAAAAAAACGGCGTAAAAATAGGTTTTCTCTCATACACCTACGATACAAACGGACTGCCCGTGCCAAAAAGCAAGCCGTACCTCGTGTCGCTCGTCAACAGCGAGCGCATAGCCGCTGATGTGGACGCGCTGCGCCCGAACTGCGACGTGCTTGTCGTTTCCATGCACTGGGGCGAAGAATACCGGCACAGTCCCACCAAAGAACAGGAACGCCTTGCTCAATTACTCGCGGATCACAAAACCGACATCATCATAGGGCATCATCCGCATGTGCTTGAACCTGCCGTGTACCTCACTGGAAAAGACGGCAACAAAACGCTGTGCGCCTATTCCATAGGTAATTTCCTTTCCGCCCAAAACCCCGCCCCTACCCTGCTTGGCGGTATGCTCGTCGTTGAGCTGAAAAAGGACGGCGAAGTCGTCAGCATAGAGAACGTGGGCGTCCTGCCGCTCGTTACCCATTACGAAGCCGGATACATCAATTTCAAAGTCTATCCGCTCTATGATTATACGGACGATCTATCCAAGAAACACCTGCGCCGTCTGCGGGGCGAGGACATACAAGTGAAATCGCTTAAAACGCTGTCAAAGCGCGTGTTAGGCGCCATGATGATAGAAAGCGCGGACAATCCTCTTTTGGCGTACGCCAATATCAATACTGTCAACAATGCCACTGATACGGGCAGCCCCGAAGAGCAGCCATAAGTTAGCGCGTTTCCATAATTTGAATTACAAAAACACACCGGCTATGTAGCGGCGTATGAAACGGACAAGGACAAGGAGCAGGGCGGCGGCCGCGAGGAAGGGCGTATGGAGGCTTTCCGTGGTGGTGAGGGTGCCGGAACGCGGTATGCTCAGCTCCGCGCGGTCAAGGCGGGAAAAAGCTTCTGCGAACGTGTCGGCTGATGGCGCGCCTATGTAGAAGCCGCCGCCGCGTTCGGCTATAAGGCGTATGTTTTCAGGGTCAAAGCGGGAATTGAAGAAGCCGGTACGGCGTACTTTTGTGAAGGGATCAACATAGTCTATGGGGATTTCGCCGGTTGAACCGACGGCTATGACCCACAGATTCGCGTCGAGCGAAGGGAAGATTTCGGCGGCGGTGGTGGGATTCACCGAACCGGCATTGTTTTCGCCGTCCGTGATAAGCACCACGGCTTTTCGCGCCGCGTCCGAGCCGCTTATGTGCAAGGCGGCTATGGCAAGCCCCAAACCAAGCGCGGTACCGTCTCCCAGCTCGCCCATGCGCAGACTGTCAAGGCGGGAGAGGAGCGCGGCGCGGTCGGCGGTGGGCGGCACAAGGAGGCTCGCGTCTTTGCCTACGGCAACTATGCCAATATTATCAGCCGCCCGGCGTTCCACAAAGTCCCTGATCAGGGCGCGGCTCGCGTCGAAACGGTTTCTGCCGTTCATATCAATACACGCCATACTGGGGCTCGCGTCAAGTACGAAGATGATGTCCGCGCCCCGCGAGAGCCACACGGTACGGCTTGAAAGAAGCAGAGGCCCCGCAGCTGCGATAGCTGCGATAAAGAGCAGAAAAACGCCCGCGAATTCGGCTATGCGGAGCAGCTTTATGAGCAGCGAGAAACTATACGGCGGCTTGAACGGCGCGCCTCCCGGCGGTCCAAGCGGCGTTTCTATAACAAGCGCGTCTTTTACCAGACGCAGAAGGAAAGGCGCGGCAATGAGAAAAAGTATGCCTATGACAATCAAAAAAGGACGCTCAAACGCCATAATATTTTACTCACACCTCCTTCAAAAATGACGGGAAACAGTGCCGCTAAGCCGCTCATCGCCGTTTGCGGACGGAGTGCGCACAATGCGCAGGGCGCTGACGAAACGGCGCACGTCGTCCAGCGCGGCGCGCACAGACAGAGCGGAGACACCTTCGTCGTTAAAACGCAGGGCGTCCCATTCGCGAAACATGGAGGCAAGCTGCACCGCGAGCGCCGATTCTGCAAGTGGCGACAGTTCGCCTGTGCCAAGATCGAGCCGCGCGAATTCGCCCGCGCTCATGGCAAGGCAGTCGGTTCCTGTCCATTTTGTTAAAAAACGCCTGAACTCGCGGGCAAGCGTGTCAAGTACCGCGCCGCCGTTTTCCGCCCCGCTGTCCAGACGTTTCCGCAAACTAACAATAATCACGTTGATTTTAGCCGTAAGGAAGAGCCGCAAGAGAGATCGGCGCAGGTTCTTGAAGCCCGATCTCCAGAAAAGCCGCAAGCCTATTCCCAGAATCAGGGCGAAAATAGTCGCCGTAACACTTCCGTAGATGAGAGTCATGGTGCCGGGCGCGAGGAGTGGATCCGCCGGTTCCGAAAGAGCCATAGAGGATGGGGAACTGCCGTCCGCGTCCAAGATCGACGCGACCGTGATCGTAAGAGCGTCAAAATCCGAAAAGCCCGATACGCTGATAGCCGGAAGCTCGTGGCTGCCCGGACGGTACGCGGTAAATTCCACCAATAGCCGCGCTGTGTCTCCGGCGCGCTCAAGGGACACGCGGTGTATCACAAGGTCTTTGGAATCCGGCTGCGGCTCCTCTATGGATGGCTGGGGAACCGCAGTCGACTGAAATGTACCGACTCCCACGCCAAGCGGCACAACAAGCACCCCCCAATCCCCCACGTAGACAGTCTGCGGGATGAGGTAGGGCGCGGCTTGGGCGCAGACGGAAATGGGAAGAAATAATAGAAGACACAGAATAAGGGCTGGTACTAGTTTGACACATTTCGGTTCCATCAGCATACAAAAACTATACTATAGAAAATACATTTTTGTCAAATACGGCGTGCCGCGCATGGCATGTATAACACAGCGTATTTTCCACCAATAGTTCCGCGTAAAATGTTTCCCTCCTCTAGCATAAGCTGACCCGTTTCTATATAATCCTCTTACGAAAGGTATCTGACACCTTTCCTAGGAGATATATTATGGAAGCACTTCAAAAGTCCCCCATATCCGCGTACCTTGCCGCGACACCGGCAGATAAGATAGACGCGGGAATGTTCGCCTATATCTGCAATTTGCAGAAAGTCGCGGAAGTCGCGCCGGAAGTCGCGGCGGGCGTCGTCAAAGAGCTTGAAAACCAGCGAACGCGGCTCAAGCTTATCGCAAGTGAAAACTACTGTTCGCTTTCAACCCAGCTCGCTATGGGCAGCCTGCTTACGGATAAGTACGCCGAAGGCGTGCCGTACCACCGTTTCTACGCAGGCAACGAGAACGTGGACGCTATCGAGCAGCTCGCATGCGAGGAGGCGAAGGCGCTCTTCGGCGCGGAATACGCCAATGTCCAGCCCCACTGCGGCGCGGACGCCAATGTAATGGCGTTCTGGGCTGTTTTAAACACGCGGGTGGAAGCGTCTTTGCTCGAAAAATCTGAGTGCAAAGACCTCTACAAACTGACTGACGCGCAATGGACGGAACTCCGCGCCGCGCTCGGCAATCAAAAATTGCTGGGCTTGGATTACTATTCCGGCGGACACCTGACGCATGGCTACCGGCATAACCTGTCCGGGCGTATGTTCGAGGCGCATAGCTATTCCGTTTCTAAAGAGACCGGACTGCTCGATTATGACCAGATCGAAAAACAGGCTATGGAACTCAAGCCGCTCATACTGCTTGCGGGTTATTCGGCGTATCCGCGCACGATAAACTTCCGGCGTATGCGGGAAATTGCAGACAAGGCGGGCGCGGTGTTGATGGTGGATATGGCGCACTTTGCCGGACTTGTCGCAGGCAAGGTCTTTACCGGCGACGCTGATCCGGTGCCGCACGCGCATATTGTTACCACCACGACGCACAAGACCCTGCGCGGACCCCGCGCAGGACTCGTCTTATCCACCGCCGAATTCGCGGGCGCGCTTGACAAAGGCTGCCCACTCACTATGGGCGGTCCCCTCCCCCACGTCATCGCGGCGAAAGTCGTCGCCTTCCGCGAAGCCCGCGCCCCTGCGTTCCGCGAATACGCGGCGCGTATTGTGGAGAACAGCCAAGCTCTTGCCGCTTCCTGCATCAAAAACGGACTTGAAGTATTGACGGGCGGCACGGACAATCACCTCTTCCTTGCCAATGTGCGAAGCCTCGGTATTACAGGGCGGCAGGCGGAAAGCGCTCTGCTTGAGTGCGGCGTTACGCTTAACCGCAACAGTCTTCCCTTTGACCCGAACGGTCCATGGTACACGTCGGGGTTGCGGATAGGCACGGCGGCGGTTACCACGCTCGGCATGGATAAGAAGGATATGGAGGAAATCGGGGAAATTATCGCGCTCGCGCTAAAAAACACAACACAGGCGAACGATGCGAAAGACCCATCCAAAAAAAGCCGCGCAAAGTATAATCTTGCGCCGCAGGCGAAAGATGAATGTGTAGGACGAGTACGAAAACTGCTCGAAAAATATCCGGTTTACCCTGAACTCGATTTAAATTTCTTTAAAAAGTACTTTACTTAATCTTTTGAAAGTGGTAGATTATGTAAACTGTAACTGAAATTTAGTCAAAGAGTCTTCTATAGGGAAAATTCCGATAAAATTGGCTTTATTCCCATACTGTGGACAATACTTATCCTTTCAAGTAAGGATAAGTATAAAATTAAGAAAATAACATCCGCAAAGGATTTTTTAAGAAAAATGAAAGTACGGAAGAAAATGGAAACATAGTTTCAACAAGCAAAAGGGGGATTATATCGAACCTCCTTTGTTTTCATCTTACGCAGCCTACTTACACAAGAGCAGTCCGTGCAAGATATAAAATTTATGGAGATTAGAAATGAAGCTAAAAGCAAAGCTAACCTTAATTGTCGGCAGTTTGGTTGCCGCATTTGTAGTTGGTGTATCGGTTATTCTTGTGCTGAGAGCGCGTGAACTGCAGACCAACGCGGCTCAAGAAAACATGAAAAACCTAACTGGCGTGAACGCCTTCGTTTTAGCCAACTCGTATGGGAATTACCTTACCGTTGCGCAAACTATCGCCAACAGCCAACGTTCTTATTTGGATATTCCGGCGGAGTCGCGTCGAGAATTTTTTGACTATAATCTCAAAAGTATTATGGAGGCGAATTCCAACTTTGTCGGTGTTTTCAGTGTGTGGAAGCCTAACGCCATTGACGGCAATGACGCCGCCTTCGTAAACACGCCCGGCACGGACTCAACTGGACGCTATATGACATGGATGTCCCGCAGAACGGGCGACATGGAGAAGCTGCCTCTCTCCCAAAATCAGTTTTACAGCGATATTCTTGCCAATATGGATTCCCTGACTCCTGTGTTCAGCGATCCTTATTGGACGCGGGCGGCGGGCGACGAGGCATCTGACCTGGTGGCGCGGTTATGTTATCCTATTGTTACCTCAAGCGGTCAGGTAGTCGGCAGGTGCGGTATTATACTCAGCCTCGCGCCTTCGCAGGGAGTCGTCGCGGCTTTAAAACCCTACGACACAGGGCGCGCTGTCCTGTACAGTAACAACGGCACTATAGTCGCGCATTATAGTTCGGATATGCGGGGAAAGAAAATAACCGATCCAGAGGACATTGCCGTGTTAGGCAATGAAGTGTCCGCCGGTATACAAAATGCGCTCAAGACAGGAATACCGTACTCAAGTGAGAATAACGGGCGCATATTTGAGGCTTATCCTTTCTTTGTGGGCGATGTCAAGACTGCATGGGCGCTTCTTGCATCGGTGCCGACATCGACTGTTTTAGCAGACGTGGAAACTTTAACCAATGTGTCGATAGTTATCATCATTATCAGCATACTCATTGCGTCGGTCGTTATCTTCTTCGTGGTGCGGAACACCATAACCCAGCGCATCGTGACTATTGCCACTGCCATCAAGGATATTTCCGAAGGTGAAGGTGATCTAACGAAGCGGCTGAAAGTAGTTTACAACGACGAAATCGGCGATCTTGGAACATATTTTAATAATACGATGGAAAAGATACGCCTTTTGGTTGTCGCAGTGAAGCATCAAGCAGTCGCGCTCTTTGATATCGGGAACGATCTTGCGTCAAATATGACGGAAACAGCGGCGTCAATTAACCAAATCACAGCGAACATCCAGAGCGTCAAGGGCAGAGTTCTAAACCAGAGCGCCTCAGTTACCGAAACCAACGCCACGATGGAGCAGATCACGGTGAATATCGGGAAGCTCAACACGAACATAGACCATCAGAGCGAAAGTGTGGCGCAGTCCTCTTCCGCCATAGAAGAAATGCTTGCCAACATCGAATCAGTAACACAAACCTTGTTGAAAAACGCGGACAACGTCCACAGTCTTTTAGGCGCGTCTGAAGTGGGGCGGACTGGTTTGCAAGAAGTTGCGCAGGATATTCAAGAGATTTCCCGCCAATCCGAAGGCTTGCTTGAAATCAACGCGGTTATGGAAAACATAGCCAGCCAGACCAACCTGCTCTCGATGAACGCGGCTATCGAAGCCGCTCACGCGGGCGAGGCAGGCAAGGGCTTCGCCGTTGTCGCGGATGAAATCAGAAAGCTCGCCGAATCGTCTTCCGAGCAGTCCAAGACCATCGGATCGGTACTGAAGAAAATTAAGGAATCGATTGATAAGATACGCATGTCAACCAACTCGGTGCTGAACAAATTTGAGGCGATTGACGGCGGCGTGAAAACGGTCGCTGATCAGGAAGAGAACATACGCAACGCGATGGAAGAGCAGAGCGTCGGCAGCCGCCAGATTCTGGAGGCGGTCGGTCAGTTGAATGATCTGACGCGGCTGGTCAAAAGTGGCTCCGAGGAGATGCAGGAAGGGGCGGCTCAGGTTATAAACGAAGGCCATAACCTTGAAATGGTGACGCAGGAAATCACCAACGGTATGAATGAAATGGCGACAGGAGCGGATCAGATCAACACCGCCGTCAATCAGGTGAATGATTTAACCGGGCATAACCGAGAGAGCATCAACATACTGGTGGATGAAGTAGCGAAGTTCAAAGTTGAGTAAGCGGAAAGTCTACGGCGTGAAGCTTGAAAAAGGCGATGATATGCGCTATGATACGCGCTATTGTGATAGAACTCGTCGCTTTTTTAGGAAATCCGGGCGCGAAATTCGCGCGTAACAGACATAACGCAGGCTGGCTTCTTGCCGAAAAGTCGCCGTTTTTGACAGGCGTTTCATGGCAGCGGAAGTTTAAAGGAGACTACGCGCGCGTAGAACGCAGTGTTATTGCTGGCGGCAGCGCTGGCAATAACACCGTACATTTTCTTAAACCTGAAACATATATGAACTTGTCCGGGGATGCCGTAGCCGCAGCCGCGGCTTTCTTCAAAATACCCGCAAAAAACACGCTTATCGTTCACGATGAGCTTGATCTTTTGCCCGGGCAGGCGGGCTTTAAGTTTTCAGGCGGGCTAAACGGCCATAACGGACTGCGTTCCGTAAAAGGCGCCTTTGGCACGGCGGACTTTTGGCGGCTGCGGATCGGCATAGGGCGTCCCTCGGACAACGGCGATGAAGGCGCGGTGTACCGTTGGGTACTGGGCGATTTCAGCGCCGCCGAAACGCCGTTGCTGGAAACGACCCTTGCCGCCTGCGCGGAGGCTCTGGAGAACGCGCTCGTGCACGGCGCCGAGAGTCTCCTTCCCGAATGGGCAAAAAAGACAGTGGAGCGCGCCCTTCCGTAAACGTCGCTGTTCACAGCACTAACCATGAGCGGCACCCGCTTACATGTTAACAGCGGGCACGTCTCCATATTTCCGTTTTATCTTGTAGAGCGTGCTGTCCACCGTACCGGTGGGTATGCCCAAAACTTCCGCGACCTGCCTGTTGCTCGCATCCACGCGCAGACCCGAGAGCCGTCGTTTCATACTGGCAAGCCGCAACCGCGCCTTACGCCGCAGTTCGGTGAGCCTTTCGTAATGAGTCTCGCCATCGCGCATATCTTTGAGTCGCTTTTCCAAACAAATGCAGCGGTAATACTGGCTGTGTATGCCCATTATCAGCTTACGGACGCCTTCATCATGCGTTTCTCGTGTCTGCCTCATTCTGTCCATCAGTTTCTGTAATTCGCAGTGCTTCATCCCAATGACCGGCGCGATCCGCTCCAGAAAACTGTCCGACACAAACCAGTAGGATTTGCACAGTAGTATTAGTATTTCCCGCTGTTTGATCGTCCTGCCGCTGACATTCCGCAAAGGCTCTTCCTCCTCCACGCAGGCAAACATGCCGTACATCCCCATTTCGTCGCAGGCAAACATATCCTCACACCGCGCCTCCCAGCACGCGCGCTCCACCATACCGTGTTCCGCATCCCTTGAACGGTATTCCCGAGACGACCAGTACAGCAGTGTCGCCAGATACGACTCAAAAGTCGTTCCCTTGTCTTTGTACGTGTCTATCGCCTTGCTCAAACGCGGGTACACCCACGCGATACAATCCACACGCCGGTCATTTGTCCAATTCGCCAGATAAAATTTGCCCGGATTCTCCAATATAAACCGAACAATGCGCTCTTCCAGTTCTTTTTTCCCCATATCTCCACGTCTGTAAAGGTTTAGTAATGAGGTTAAATCCGCCACTCTTTGCTCCTCTCTTAAAGTAATGTACAACAGAAATGCCAGTGTGATCCTCTTTTGCTTGGTTTGATAGCGCTTTTATGTTATGTTTATCATTTTCTGAAAAGAATATGGCAAGAAAAAAATGACGATACCCCGCCGCCGAGCAGCGGGGTATCGTCGTTCTGTAAGGTATGGATTTTATGTGGGTTTAATACCCATGTAATTTTTATGATAGTTGTTTAAGAACGCCCAAAGGGGCGGGGTAGTAAACCCACTTGCGAATAAAAATAATACGCGTACGTTTTGCTATCTTTTCCTCCCTTTCCCAAAAATCTGTGCTATACTATCTTTTATAAATAGGCGTCATCTGAAAATCCGACGCCTATAAAGAGGAGTAATGTGATGGATAACAAGCAGCTGTTTTCCGTAAGGGTCATCGTGGCGACAGGCATAGGCGCGGCAATATTTTTCGTGCTAATGCGTTTTGTAGCGATCCCGTCGGGTATCCCAAACACAAATCTGGCGCTCGCGCCAGCTATTCTCACGGTTTTTGCCGCTATCTTTGGTCCCGTATGCGGCGTTCTCATCGGGTTTATCGGACACACCCTCACCGACCTTACATGGGGCAGTGTATGGTGGAGCTGGGTCATAGCGAACGCGGCGTATGGACTTCTTGTGGGGCTTTTCTGGAAATTCTATAAAATCGAGGAAGGCAGTTTCGGCGTCAAAGAAGCAGTCGTCCTTAACGTGGTACAGATCGTCGCCAACGCCATAGTTTGGATAGGCGTCGCGCCGGTTCTTGACATCCTGATGATGAACGAACCTGCCGACAAGGTGTTCGCCCAGGGACTCATGGCATGCGCCCTCAACACGGGAGTCTGCCTTATACTCGGCACGCTGCTTGTCATAGGATATGCGAGGACAGTGGTAAAACCGGGAAGCTTGAGCGAGGAGTAGCTTCGATTTGCGGCGCGGTTTTGTTTGAGCGTATCGGTGGACATTGACGGAATATACCTTCACATCCACAGACAGCACAGACGTAGCCGCGCCCTTGAACATCAATCGCCCTAAGGAAGAAGGGGGTGATAGTACAGATTTATTTGAATTTTTTGTATAAGGAACAAAAATGATATATCAGAACATTCGTGAAGAAGAACTGAAAAATAAAGTCGCGCAGGATTTTTTTGATAAATTTGATCATACCGAAATTATAAAAGATATTGACTTTGCCGTCAAAACTAAAAACAATTCTCTTGTTCACGATGAATATCTGCTTTGGGCTGAAGCGAAAGCAGCCGAAACCGATATGTTCGAAATGCTCACGCAGCTGGTCTTGACTATCGGTAAAGCCCGGACTTTCGACAAAATTTTACCGCCGTCCTTTCTAGGCTGTTTTGACTGCGCAAAAATAGTCTTTATTCATTATTTTGAAGTTCAAGAAATCTTTTATCAAAACGATTTTAACTGGAAAGTTACGCCGTCAAACTGCGAAACGCGGGAATTTAAGCAGGTATATGAACAAATAAGCAAAATAAACGATGAAAAAATCTATAAATTCGATTTTGAAAAAGACGAAAAAGAATTACAAAGTTTTATAAAGGAAAATTTTGTTATCGGGAAAATCAAAACCAGCAAAATAAAAATCGACAAAAATAATTTCATAAACATTTACAACAAATGGCTTGAAGCGGTAAAGCCGACCATTGATGTAGATTGGGATATTGCAAAGAAAAATGGAGTTATAGACGGTTATTTTTATCTTGCCGATTTACTGTCAA
>QMCE01001281.1_pt1 | contig 26390 bp, 24 predicted proteins | sample 1821851 | NCBI WGS metagenome assembly QMCE01 (sample SAMN09453174, study PRJNA476694) | Termite gut metagenome, whole genome shotgun sequencing project. | isolation source: worker | host: Odontotermes sp. | place: South Africa:Pretoria | collected 2016-01-28 | reverse complement strand
CTATACTTCTTCTAAAATATTGAATTATCAATATGCCTTATATGCTTAAAATCAGCTGTTTTTGAGCACTCTTTGTTTTGTGTTTATTGATTTAAAGATATCATCACAAAGTTACATGGATTTCAATAAATCATTTTGCCAATGCCAATTTCAATTCATTAACACATAAAACTTTGAAATCCGGAATGTGAAATGTTAAAATGTAAATTATAATAGATTGTTCGGCTTTTATTTATATACATATCATAGAAAAGATATTAAAATAACAACTTGAATATTTCCAATCAGTGGATTGTTTTTCGTATTTTTGCGGGCTAAAAAAATAACGAATGGATAGAAACACAATTATTGGCTTTTTGTTGTTATTCTTGCTTTTTCTTGGATTTTCCATGCACAACTCTAAGAAAGCTCGCGAACAACAAGAGCAAAAAAGAGAATCACTTGAACAAATGGCAGAACAGCATGCCAATGATCAGACTGCACAACTCCAACATGAGGCAATCGTAGATACTGTTGTTAATGAGGATGGTACTATTACTTTAGTCAAGGAAAAAGTTGTAAAAGAAGAGGCTGTTGTCAAAAATAACGAAAAACCGTTTTCCACATTTACCGTTCAGGATGAGTCGGATTACACTTTTGAGACAGATTTGGCGATCTACACGATTGCGAAGAAAGGCGGATATATTTCGCAAATAGAACTAAAAGATATTTATCGGCATGCGAATGATAGCGTTAAGCTTCCTTTACTCCTTTTTGAAGGAAATAACTCAATGGTAAACATTGACTTGATGCTTCGTGACCAAACGATGATCAGTTTGAAAGATTACTACTTCATCACAGAAAGCGAAGCTCCTCTCCGAATGGATGAGAATGAAAATAGCGCCATCTTCTCCTTAAAACTCTATCCGACGGAAAAAGAGACGAATGAAAATGATAGTGTCACAACCACTTTAAATAAAGAGAGTTACATTGAATACCTTTACACTTTCACCAGAGGGGATTATATGTTTGATTTTGTGGTCAATTTTGTGAATATGGAGCAGTATCTCTATCCGAACAAACACACTTTTACATTAAACTGGGATGCGGAGTTGATCAACGTGGAAAAGAGTTATGACAATGAAAAAAATGTGACTTCATTGTACTACATGGATAATGTAGGTGAAGTGGACAATCTGAACGAGAAAGGAAATGAGAAACAGAACTTTACCTCACCATTGAAATGGATTGCCTATAAACAGCAGTTTTTCACCTCTATTCTTATTGCCGATTCTACAGACTTTTCGAGCGGCGAGTTGAATGTTACCGATTTCAATAAAAATGAGACATCCAAATTGAGAGAGATGAATGCCAATCTTGATTTTGAGATTGCCGATCTTAACAACGGACAATTTGATATGTCGTTCTATTTTGGTCCTAATCAATATAAATTATTGAAAGAATATGACTTAAACTTAGAACAGTTAGTGCCGATAGGTTGGGGATTCTTTTTATTGCAGTGGATCAACCGTTTTGCCGTTATTCCGATCTTTAACTGGCTTGAGAGTTATGGCTTAAATTATGGCATTATTATTTTGATTCTCACAATATTTTTAAAGATATTACTACTTCCCATAGCTTATAAGACATACCTCTCCTCGGCGAGAATGCGTGTGCTAAAACCTGAAATAGAAGAAATTGCAGCTCGTTATCCCAAATCTGATGATGCGATGAAGAAGCAGCAAGCTACGATGACACTATATAGAAGCGCCGGTGTGAGTCCGGCTGCCGGCTGCTTGCCCATGCTACTCCAAATGCCTATTCTGTTTGCGATGTTTCGCTTTTTCCCGTCGGCTTACGAACTTCGCCAACAGAGTTTTCTATGGGCGGACGATCTCTCCTCTTACGACTCAATACTCAATCTCGGATTCAATATCCCTTTCTACGGTAATCACATTAGCTTATTCACGCTCTTAATGACCGTCAGCACACTGATTTACACCTGGCTCAACAATAAAATGATGGTAACGACGGCAGGCAACGACCCATCTCAAAAGATGATGAAAAACATGATGTACATCATGCCAATCCTCTTTTTGGGACTATTCAACAGTTTCCCGGCGGCTTTAACGTATTACTATCTATTGGTAAACCTAATTACTTTCTTCCAGATGTGGATTTTTAGAGTAATGGTAAACGAAGATAAGTTGAGAGTGAAGATCAAAGCCAATATGCAAAAGCCTGTTAAAAAATCAAAATGGCAACAACGTATGGAAGAAGTTGCTAAACAACAGGCGCAAATGCAAAAAAATACGAATAAATCGAAAAAATAATTTTTGTGTAGGTTTCGTTATCAACTTTATATTATTTTTGCAAAACCGAAATCTTATTATTTAGAAAAAAAGAACCGAGCGTATGGAAAATCAAGAGAAAAACGAAATTTTGTCGAGGGCGGTAAGAGCCGGAAAAAGAACCTATTTCTTTGATGTTAAGGCGACAAAAAGTGATGAGAAGTATTTGACAATCACTGAAAGTAAACGCAAATTTAATGCTGATAACGGTAATTTCTATTACGAAAAACATAAGCTATTTTTATATAAAGAGGATTTTGATAAATTTAAGAATGCTTTAGGGGCGGTTTTAAATTTCATTGAAACGGGCGAAATGCCGGATGATTCGCTTTTTGAAAGTGAAAACAGATCATCTGCCGATTTGAATTTTGAAGATTTGGAGGCATAAAATGGGGAAAATTATTTCTGTTGTAAATCAGAAAGGTGGTGTAGGTAAAACAACGACGGCAGTCAACTTGGCTGCCTCGCTTGCAGTTTTAGAGTTTAAAACCCTCTTAATTGATGCCGACCCACAGGCAAACGCGTCTGCGGGTGTAGGCTTCGATCAAAAAGATGTAGAATTTAGTATCTATGATTCCATTTTAGGTAACAAATTTGTGGAAGATATTATCTTGAAAACCGAAACACCCTACTTAGATCTTGTGCCCGCTCACATTGATCTTGTCGGAGCCGAATTGGAGATGATCTCTTTCGATCGGCGAGAGTTTCGATTGCAAGACGCTCTACACTCTATTAAAGATGTTTATGACTTTATTTTAATTGACTGTGCACCTTCGTTAGGATTAATCACACTCAACTCATTAGTAGCATCTAACTCCGTGATCATCCCCGTTCAGTGTGAATATTTTGCCTTGGAAGGTTTAGGAAAACTTCTCAATACCATTCGTCGAATACAGTCGGATATGAACCCTAATTTGGAGATTGAAGGTATTCTGTTAACGATGTATGATTCTCGATTGAAGTTGGCTAACGCAGTAGTTGAGGATGTGAAAACTCACTGCAAAAGTATTCTTTTCGACACCGTTATTTCAAGAAATACCCGTTTGAGCGAAGCGCCAAGCTATGGACAACCTATCGTCCTTTATGATGTGCAATCACGAGGTACCATCAATTATATGAATTTAGCGAAAGAGATTTTAGTGAATAACGGTATTATGACAGTTAATTGATCATGACAAAAAAAGAGAAGTTACCCTCTTTAGGAAAAGGGTTAGGCGCTTTGTTGGGAGAAGATACTCAAGTTCTTGCTTCTTCGTCTGTGGCAAGAATAAAAACCGATACAAACGGTTATATCCGAATTGATTCTATTGAAACGAACCCCTATCAACCTCGTACCGATTTTGAAGAAAAAGCTTTGGAAGAGCTTTCTGCCTCCATCAAAACTTACGGATTGATACAACCGATTACCGTTCGCCCGATTGAAAAAGGACGATACCAGCTGATCTCCGGCGAACGTCGTTTGAAAGCCTCGAAAATGGCAGGTCTGACGGAAATTCCTGCATACGTGCGTACCGTTAACGACACCCTCTCTATCCAAATGGCACTCGTTGAGAATATTCAGCGCGAAAATCTGAATGCCATTGAAATTGCCGTCTCTTTCCAAAGATTGTTAGATGAGTGCAGTTTGACACAAGACGAACTCAGCGATAAAGTGGGGAAAAATAGGAGTACGATCTCAAACTATATCAGATTGTTAACGCTTAGTCGCGAAGCACAATTGGCAATTCGAGATAATCTGATCTCTATGGGACACGCCCGCGCTTTGATTGCGATTAAAGAAGATGAATTGCAAGATAAGATTGTGAAAGAGATTGTTGCACAAGACCTTTCTGTTAGGCAAGTGGAAGCTTTGGTGAAAAAATACGCTACCGATACCAATGCCAAAAAAAGTAAAATCAAGATTACGCTCTCTAATGAGGTTACAAACTTTCAGACTTCGCTTTCTAAAAAATTAAATACAAAAGTCGCTGTAAATAAAGATATTACAGGAAAAGGGAAAATCACGATCCCTTTTGCTTCCGATGAAGAGTTGAAAAATATATTAATGCAATTAAATCAATAGATTATCTCTCATAATGTATCGCCATGTCCTTTCGTTTACTCTTCCTGTTAATCGTTACGTTTTTGCTGACAGGTAAACTTTGCGGACAAATTGACACAACATTTTTTCCACAAGATACCGTATCGCCCCAACCTTCATTGCAAGATACGATTTTTAATAATGATGATGACCAACAAAATAGAACCTCAGTAAAAAGACGAACTTCAGCTCGATTAGTCACCTCATCTTCCGAAACTGTAAAAAATAAGGATAACAGAACATCTGATACCCTTAAATTCCATAGTCCTAAAAAAGCAGCGTTACTTTCGTTAATTCCGGGAGGCGGACAGATCTACAATAAAAAGTGGTGGAAGCTTCCGATTATTTATGCCGGAATGGGCGCTTCGGGTACTTTGGCTGTATACTTTGGTCTCGAAGCGGTCAAATATCGTAATGAGTTATTTTTCAGGCAATACAATGCTACGGAGTATTACAATCCGGCACTTTCCGCATATACCACCCCATCTATATTAAGTGATAAAAACTATTTTCTTAGAAGTATGGAGATCTGCATTGGGGTTTTTACCATTCTCTATGCATTGAATATCATTGATGCTGTGGTCGATGCACATCTTTTCTATTTTGACATCTCGGATGAACTCTCCTTTCAAATTGCACCATCTATTCATAATAATACTCCTTTTCATACGTTTTCAACCGGAGTAGCCTTTAAATTCTCTTTTAGATAATTAACGTTTATGAAAATAGCAATTATTGGATATGGAAAGATGGGAAAAGATATTGCGGTTTTGCTTTCACAACTCTCTTATGTTTCCCTTTTATTTATTGATAATGAAGAAGATTGGAAACAACATGAGGCTGTACTATCGAATTGCGATGTAGCGATTGAATTTTCAACACCGGCTACCGTAATCCAAAATCTGAAACGTTGTATAGAGAAGCAAATTCCGGTTGTAACCGGTACTACAGGTTGGGGAGAATCATTGGATGAGATTATCGGATTGGCTGAAGCTAATAACGTTTCACTCATTTACGGCTCCAATTTTAGTATCGGTGCTAACCTTTTTTTTGATTTAATCGCCTCTTTTTCAAAAGTAATGAAGGAGCAAGAAGCGTATTCGGTCTCTATTGAGGAGACGCATCATTCGCAAAAAAAAGATAGACCCAGCGGTACGGCGATTACGATTGCAGAAACCATTTTGCATGAATCGGATAATCTCAATGAATGGCAATTGGAAGAGGAGGACGAGGAAAGTGACAATATTATCTTGAATAAGGGTACTATTCCGATCAAATCATATAGATTTGGCGATGTTGCCGGAGTTCATTGCGTTTTGTGGAAATCCGTAGCGGATACGATTGAGTTGACCCATTCGGCAGATAACCGCTCCGGATTCGCGCAAGGGGCTATTAGAGCAGCATTTTGGTTACTTCAACACCCCGGCATCTATAATTTTAAAGATATCTATAAACAAATATAAAACAACAACCATGACACTATCTTATACTACGATAATTATACTTGGAACTATCTCTTTTATTGGATTTTTTCTCGGACTTTGGGGCGTTTTTCAAAAAGCGGGTTACAAAGGATGGCAAGCCATAATTCCTTTTTACAATTTTTGGATCTGGCTTAAAGTGATCGCCCGCCCGCGTTGGTGGATGCTCCTTCTTTGCGTACCTTTCATCTCTATCTTTATGATTTATATGATGATTTGGAAAACAATCAGGCTTTTTGGAAAGACTAACTATATTTCGCTCATTTTTGGAACGTTTTTCTACTTTATCTATCTTCCCTATTTGGGATTTTTCAACAAAGAGAAATTCAAGCCGTTATCCGAGTGGCCGGAATTTAAGAAAGGAGCACTCAGAGAGTGGGGCGATGCATTGATTTTTGCAATCGCAGCGGCTTTTATCTTTAGAACATTCCTCTTTGAGTTTTACAAAATACCCACCTCCTCCATGGAGAGTTCTTTGATGGTCGGTGATTTTTTGGCAGTTGACAAACTTGCATACGGTGGGCGAGTTCCTCAAACAATCTTAGCCATTCCTTTTGTACACCACACTATTCCCGGAACTAAATCGACAAAATCATACATAGAGTGGATTAAATTTCCATATTTGCGCTTCTTACCTATCAACGATGTAAAAATCAATGATGTAGTCGTTTTCAACTATCCCGACGGCGATACGGTAGCTATTGAACGGCAGAGTGAAAGTTACTACGCCATTGTGCGTGAATTTGAGACTATTCTAAATCCGGATGCTCCTGATTATGAGCGCAAAAAAGTGTACGGTGGAGACGGCTATTCCGGAAAATATTCACCCGAATATATTACCCACATTAAAATAGAAAATCCGGGACCTTACTATCCGGGCAAAGGTCGTGACGCAGTAAAAAGGGAGTACAAAGTTATAGCACGTCCTGTCGACAAAAGAGAAAATTATGTAAAACGCTGTGTGGCAATGCCCGGCAATGTTTTCTCAATTGTTAATGGTCAAACTTATATCAACGGAGAACTTTCCCCGCTTCCTCCACGTGCACAATCTTCTTACTTAGTGATGGGAAATATCTCTCCAAACAAACGAAAAGCGTTGGATATTAATGAAGAAGATCGTCGTCGTTATGACGATAAAAGTATGATTTATAATATCAATAAAAAACAAAAAGAGGAAATAGAAAAAATGGGAATTCAAGTTACCTCTCAAATAGAAGAGCCCGACGACTTTGATTTTTCCGTATTTCCGCATGATGCCAGATACCCATGGAATAAAGATAACTTCGGACCTATTACTATTCCTGCTAAAGGTACTACAGTTACACTTAATGATTCTACAATAGTACTCTATAAGACCATTATCAAAAATTATGAAGGTCATGATTTAGAGATTGAGAATGGTAAGATTTATATTGATGGTAAAGAGGCAATGCATTATACTTTTGCACAGGATTACTTCTTTTTGATGGGAGACAATCGCCATAACTCTTTGGATTCCCGTTTTTGGGGTTTTGTTCCGCGTGATCATATCGTCGGAAAAGCCTCTTTTGTATGGCTTTCTATAGACAAGTTTAAAAACATTGGCGAAAGAAAGATTCGTTGGAATAGAATGTTCAGAAAGATTAAATAAAGAAGTACGAAGAGTATTCAAGACAAAGTTCGTTTCTTTATCATAATCATATTGAAGAATTTACTTCTCAAAAATTTCTGCTAATTTTCGAGTGGCACTTTCCCAATTATAGTTCTCTTGCACAAAACGCTCTCCATTTTGTGCAAGTTCGTTGTACAACTCTGGATTTGTCAACAATGTGGTGATGGAGTCAATATAACCCGTTGAGTTGTTGCAGATCATAATATCTTTTCCCTGTTCAATATTTTCAAGCGGTTTACCCGCTAATGTGGAGGTTATACAAGGGATTCCGGATGCCATTGCTTCTAATAGTTTGTTTTGCAAACCGGTACCCAACTGCATAGGTGCAATAAATATTCTTGAACGCGAATAGTAGTCACACATATCATCTACCCAGCCTGTTACAACAACTCCTTTGCGTACTAAAGCTTTTATTTTAGCTGTAGGATTTGCACCGCAGATCACTAAAGTAATAGCAGGAAAACTCTTTTTTAATTCCGGAAAGATTGTTTCAACCAAATAAGTAGCAGCATCAATATTAGGAGAGTAGCTCATATTGCCCGTAAAAATTAAATCAAACTCTTTCTCTCTATGTGAGCAGTGAAACTTTTCAAAATCAACGCCATTGGGGACGATTTCAATCCTTTGTGAATCGGTATGCGGAATTAAATCTCTATCTACGCCCGTAATGATGGTGTGGTGATCAAAATAAGGAAATATTGCTGCCTCATACTTTGCCAACCGACGATATTCCGTTTGAAAGAACGGCTTGAGATACCAAGGAGCAACTTGTGCTCGACGATCCATTCCTTTAGATAGAACATCTTGATAATCAATTGTTTTATGGGAACTTTCGCGTTTGATGTATTCGGCTATTCGTACCAACTGTCCATAAATATGATCGGGTTTGATAACCCGAATCAATCTCTTTATTCGGGAATGTGCTTTTCGGGAATAAAAATAGCCGCATTGTAATGGTAACCCTCTGAAAAAGAAAGTAATAATAGAAAATAATTTTGTCCACCAAGATAAATTCATGACATGAAGTTCTTTGCAAAACGGCAGAATTGCATCAATCTCTTCTTGAGAAAGTTTTCTGTCATTGAGTGTAACTAAGTAAATATCATGATTTTTTGATAAGTATTTTATCTGATGGTAAGCACGTAATTTATCTCCTTTCTCAAGAGGATAAGGGAAACGGGAAAGTACGATCAACAGTTTCATAAGTTCATATTTCTATGGAAAATAGGAAAAAGGTTAAATTTTTACATCTTTCAGCAATTCCATTCTGAGCATATTAAGCGCAGCAACAGCAGCTCTTTGAATAATATGCTCGCGTCCGCCGATGGTTCCAAAGTGAAAAAGTTTGGTCGTAAGTCGAGTGGTGGTTGCGACAGCAATCCAGACCGTACCAACCGGTTTCTCTTCACTTCCGCCATCAGGACCGGCAATACCGGAAGTCGCAATGCAGTAATCACAATCAAAGAGATCCATGGCATTGATTGCCATATCACTCACAACGGGTTCACTCACTGCACCGTGTTTTTTCAAATTTTGCTCTCTCACATTGAGAATATTGCGTTTTATTTCGTTAGCGTAAGCCACAATAGAGCCTTTGAGATAGACTGAACAACCGGGTACGGAAGTGATCAGTTGTGCGATTTTACCTCCGGTACAGCTCTCTGCTATTGTCAGCGTTTTTCGACCTTTTTTGAGCAAATTGCCCACGACCTCCTCCAATTGATTATCCTCATAACTCCAGATATAGTCGCCGGCAATGAGAACCAATTGATCGATTTCGGCTTGCATCTCTTTTTCGAGCTGTTCGCGATCAGTACCACGTCCTGTTAAGCGAAGGCGAATGATACCGGGACGTGGTAGATAGGCTAATTTAAGGTGCGGCGGTAATTTTTTCTCCCACGGCTCCAATAGATCGGACAATGTGCTTTCAGCAATGCCGATCATCTGTACAACACGATGAATGACAGCTTGTTCTATATTAAAACGCTTTGTTAAACGAGGTAAAACCACATCTTCCATCATCAGTTTCATTTCAAAAGGAACGCCGGGCAAAGCAATCAATACTTTCTCTCCCTTTTCAATCCAGATGCCTTGTGCCGTACCGTTATGATTGGGAAGTACAACACTATTGGCGGGAACCAATGCTTGTGAACGATTACTTTCGCTCAACTCAATACCGCGTTCTTCCAAAAGCTTTGTTATGAGTGCCAAAGAAAGAGCATCTTCCACTAAATCAGTCTCAAAATAATCGCAAATAACTTGTTTGGTCAAATCATCTTTCGTCGGACCGAGGCCGCCGCTAAAGATCAGTAAATCTGTTTTTTGAAAACAATCTGCAATTGTATTTTTGATCACATCTTCTTTATCGGGAATGACCAAAAATTCTTCCGCTTCCAAACCAATCGTATTCAAACGGCTTGCCATATAAGAAGCATTAGTATTAACGACTTGTCCTATAAGGAGCTCATCTCCAATGTTCACTATAATCATCTTACGATCTTTTTAATTTGCGAGTTAAAAGGGATATAAAGCAAATAACATGTTATAATGATGAGAACAATAACTGCGCCTGCTTGATTTCCATTCATCAATGACGTCATCCAAGTCATAAAGGGTGGAAAGATCGCTCCGCCGACAATTCCGGTTACCATCAGCCCCGATATCTCATTTGTCTTTTCGGGAAGCGTTTGCATAGCCAAAGAGAAAATAATTCCGAAGATGCTGGAGAAAGCATAGCCGGATATACCAATGAGGATCAATAAGAGTAATTTATCAACGGCAAAAGTCATTAGAATCAAGGTAGCCAAACCTAAGATAATGTGTATTTTAAAATATCGGATAGGGTTAATTTTCATTAAAACCGCAGATCCGATAAAAGCGCCGATTGTCCTGCATGCAAAATAGACACTGGGAGCATACGCCACATCTTCAAGCGTTAAATTTAGACGTTGCATTAAAATTTTCGGAGATAACATATTAATACCCACATCAAGTCCCACTACTGCTAAAATGCCCAAAAAGAAGAGAAGGATCGTTTTGTTTTTCAATATTTTAAAAGATTCTCTCATTGAGTTCTTTTCTGCCGGAATCTCTTTCTTAACAGGTGTAAAAAAGAGCCAAAAAGCTGTTAACAACGTAATTACACCGAAACATGGGAAAATATATGCCCATGATCCGAATTGTTTTGCTACATAGATCGCAAGGAAGGGGCCGCAGAAAGAGGAGAGAGCTTTCATCACTTGTCCCGCCGTGATAGAACTTGTGAGTGTCTTTCCGCTTACCAAGTTAGAAAATAACGGATTCAAAGAGACTTGCAAAATTGTGTTTCCGATGCCGAGTAAAGCAAATGCCACAAAACAGATGTATAGGTCAAGATTATTACGGGTTATGAATGGTAGAATCATGCCTATAAAAGTGACAAGCATGCTTAACAATACCATATTCTTTCTACCGAGTTTATTCATTAAATTCGCCAGTGGAATTGCCAAAAGCAGAAACCAAACAAAGACCATGCTCGGCAAAAAGCCTGACATAGTCTCGGAAAGATTGAAATCTTTTTGGATATAACCGGTAGCCACCCCCACAACATCTATAAAACCCATTACAAAATAACAGATGAAAAGAGGCAAGAGAGAGAAAATCAATATGTTCTTCTTCATAATCATTGTATTTTTTAATTTGGCAAAGATACGAAACAATTAACAGTTAACCATTAAGGAAATAACTAAATAAACAGGAGGTAGTAATGCAAAAAGTATGCGGATATAAAAAACTATCGTGAAATTTAAATTTTTTCTCCTCTCTTCGCTTCTTGCCACAACTCTTCCATCTCATTGAGAGTTATGTCGGAAAGGATGGTTCCTCGCTCTTTCGCACGCTCTTCCATGAATTGGAATCGTTTGATGAACTTTTTGTTACAGCGCTCTAAAGCATCTTCCGAGTTGACGCCGATCATTCTGCCGTAATTGACTAATGCAAAGAGCAGGTCGCCAAACTCATCTTCAATGCGGTCTGATTTTTGATCAATTTCAAACTTCAGTTCCCGGATCTCTTCATTCACTTTTTCCCAAGTTTGGTCACTGTTCTCCCAATCGAAGCCCACGCCTCGCGCCTTTTCCTGAATTCGATAGGCTTTCACTAAAGCCGGTAAAGAGTTCGGGACACCGCCCAGAACGGATCTATTTCCCTCTTTCAGTTTGATCACTTCCCAATTTGCACGAACATCATCTTCATTTTGTACTTTAGTATCTGCAAAAATATGCGGGTGACGGCGAATTAACTTCTCGTTAATTCCGCTCAACACATCCGAGATGTCGAAAGTTCCGTTTTCCTCACCGATTTTAGCATAAAAAACAAGATGCAACATCAGATCGCCCAACTCTTTTGGGATTTCTTGGTATTGCTTCTCAATGATTGCATCGGAAAGTTCGTAAGTCTCCTCAATCGTCAAATACCGTAAGCTTTCGAAAGTCTGTTTGCGATCCCACGGACACTTCTCACGAAGTTGATCCATAATCTCTAATAACCGTTTAAATTCTTTTAAACGAATGTCTTGCATGTTGTAATGTTGTTAGTGTTAATAAGAACGAGCAAAAATAACTCTCTGTTTGGAAGGCTTTCCGGTCAGGATACATTTTCCCTCTTCCAACGGATTATTCAACGGAATGCAACGAATGGTCGCTTTTGTTTTTTCCTTGATCAACTCTTCCGTTTCAGAAGTTCCATCCCAATGCGCATAAATAAAACCGGCTTTTTCGTCTAAAGTTCTTTCGAACTCTTCCCAAGTATTAACACTATGAGTATTCTCGTCTCTGAATTGTAATGCTCTGTTATAGAGATTGTTCTGAATTTCATCAAGCAATTTTTCAATTTGAACATCCAAGTGTTCCAAAGAGAGTTGTATTTTTTCGAAAGTATCTCTTCGTGCAACTTCCGCCACACCATTTTCCAAATCTCTCGGTCCTATTACAATCCTAACAGGAACACCTTTTAACTCATATTCATTAAATTTCCATCCGGAACGTTTTGCATCATCATCGTCATATTTTACGCTGATACCTTTCGCTTTCAATTGAGCGATCAAAGGCTTAACTCTTTCCGAGATGGAGCTCAATTGTTCTTGTGGGAGTACCAAGCCGTTATTGTCGGAGTGTGTCATAATCAACGCTCCAATCAAACGTGTGGAAACTCCCCAAGAGGTTGCCCAAACAAAATCTAAGACGTTTTCCTTATTAAGGAATTTCACATCAAACGCTTTCGCAAAATTTTGTCCCAAAAAGTGGGAAGTTCCGGCTTGCAAAGCTTTACCATCTTGCATCAGCGCTTCAATACAGAAAGTCTCTTCCGCCCCGGCAAATCGTTCATTAGCAGTTTTTATCCCTTTAATTACAGGAATTGCCATAAATTTCTCTGCAAAATCGGCATATACATTCAGCATGGTTTCCGTCTCTTTGATTGCCTCTTCGCGAGTAGCGTGGGCAGTATGCCCCTCTTGCCACAAAAATTCAGCAGTTCTGAGAAACAAACGTGTACGCATCTCCCAACGCACCACATTCGCCCATTGATTACATAAAATAGGAAGGTCTCGATAAGATTGTATCCAATTTCTATAGGTATCCCAAATGATAGTTTCAGAAGTAGGACGAACAATCAACTCTTCCTCCAATTTTGCAGCAGGATCAACTATAACGCCTTCCCCGTCAGGATTATTAATTAGCCTGTAATGTGTTACTACGGCGCACTCTTTTGCAAAACCTTCTACATGCGATGCCTCTCTACTTAAAAAAGATTTCGGAATAAAGAGTGGAAAGTAGGCATTGGAGTGCCCGGTCTCTTTGAACATATTGTCCAAAGTATTCTGCATTTTTTCCCAAATTGCATACCCATGAGGTTTGATAACCATACATCCTCTTACTGCGGAATTTTCCGCTAAATCCGCCTTCTTCACAATGTCATTATACCACTGTGAATAATTTTCTTCTTTTGTCGTAAAATTTTTTGCCATTATTTTCTGTTATCAATTAACTTTTCACTATCTTTGTAGTCTACTTTATTAGCTTGCAAAAATATAAAAATTATGATTTTAAAAATAAGGAGGATATTATGAAAAAGTTGATTTTACTACCGCTGTTCTTTATGGCGTTCATCATGAGTTCTTGCAAACTCAATTTTTTTACAATATATGATGATGCTTATACCTCCTCTGTTGAATTAGAGGAGCAAAGAAGAATTAATGAAAGCAGAAACGAGGTTCCATCATCAACTTATGATTACACGGTTGAAACCGCTCAATCACAAGCGAGTTCTTCCTATGTAGATTATGCAGATTACGATGGCTATGATGAATCTTATTCCGATTATAGCGAGTCTACGCCGATTTATGTTGAAGAGACTACTCAGTATGCTGCAGGTGGGACTACTTATGTTACCAAAAATTACTACTATGATGAAGATGATTATTATGACTATTACTATACCTCTCGTATCAGGCGTTTTCATTCCGATGTAAATTGCGGTTGGGGATATTACGATCCCTATTTCACCAATTTATACTGGTATGACTACTCGCCGTCCAGCTGGGGCGTAAGTATCTACTTGGGTTATGATTGGTGGTGGCCAAGTTATTATTACCGTCCCTATTACTACAATTATGGTTACTATTCTCACGGCTTCGCTTGGGGTTGGGGATGGGGGTATCCATCTTATGGTAATTATTGGGGAGGTTATAACCACGGCTATTGGAACGGATACAATCATGGCTACTGGGATGGCTATCATGCCGGCTATTATCATAACAATTTTGACCGGAATAGCAACTTTTATTATGGACATCGTAATAACGTTGGTCCATCTAACGGTATGGCTAACAATGGCAGAAGAAATAATAAGCCGAGCGGATATGGAGATGACGATAACAATAAGAATAACAACGGTATCGTATCTCGTGCGGCAGCTCCGGCTACTTTTAATCAAAGATATGATCAATTGGCTAACGCTCAACTGCTGTCAACAAGCGGAGGCGGAGGAACTTCTTCTTCGTCTAAGCCAACAGATGGAAGAAAAGTACCATCTGCCGACAAACCAATGACAACAGCAACTACTGCAACCCGACCCGCAGAAAGCGTAACTACAACCAGACCAACTACGGCAACGAGACCCGCAGAAAACGTAACTACAACCAGACCGGCTACTGCAACCCGACCCGCAGAAAGCGTAACTACAACCAGACCGGCTACTGCAACCCGACCCGCAGAAAGCGTAACTACAACCAGACCGGCTACTGCAACCCGACCCGCAGAAAACGTAACCACAACACGACCGACTACTGCAACCCGACCCGCAGAAAATGTAACTACAACCCGACCGACTACCACCACGAGACCTGCAGAAAGCACAACTACGACACGACCGACTACCACCACGAGACCCGCAGGAAGTACGACTACGACCCGACCGACCACCACCACGAGACCTGCAGGAAGTACGACTACAACCCGACCGACCACCACCACGAGACCTGCAGAAAGCACAACTACGACACGACCGACTACCACCACGAGACCTGCAGGAAGTACGACTACGACCCGACCGACTACCACCACGAGACCTGCAGGAAGTACGACTACAACCCGACCGACTACTACCACGAGACCTGCAGAAAGCACAACTACAACCCGACCGACTACCACCACGAGACCCGCAGGAAGTACGACTACAACACGACCGACTACTACCACGAGACCTGCAGAAAGCACAACTACAACCCGACCGACCACCACCACGAGACCCGCAGAAAGCACAACTACAACCCGACCGACTACCACCACGAGACCCGCAGGAAGTACGACTACAACACGACCGACGCAAAACAGTAGCAGCAGTAGAAGTTCCAACTACTCAACGCCGACGCAAAACAGTAATAACAATAGAAGTTCCGGTTCTTCATATCAACGTCCTAGTAGTTCATCTTCATCTTCAAGTTCGAGATCTTATAATAGTGGTTCTTCATCTAGCTCAAGATCAAGTGGAACATCAAGCTCTTCGGGATCAAGTAGTAGAAGTAGCGGAGGTAGCAGCAGTGGCGGCAGAAGATAATATTTTGCAGGTATGAGTTTTTGAACCTCAAAAGGTTATAAAATAGGCATGATAAAAAGTGTTATGAAAACAAGCGATTATCATCTTATGAAAATTACATATTACATTAACAATACGATAAAAAAATAAATATCATGAAAAAGGTAACTTTTATTGTCATAGTGCTATTTTCCTTACTACTCTCTGTAAATGCTCAAAATGATATTAATGCTTTTCGTTTTTCTCAAACTAATTGGGGCGGAACGGCGCGATTTATGGGTGCAGGCGGTGCTTTTGGCGCTGTTGGAGCAGATTATTCAGCCCTCTCCATTAATCCTGCGTCAATTGGGCTTTATAAAAGAAGCGAAGTAACTTTTACGCCGTTAGTACTTTCTATTCATAAAAGTCAAAGCGACTATAATGGAACAAATACTCATTTTTTAAGTAATACTTATGCTCTAACCAATTTTGGAGCAGTTATTACAACAAAAACCAAAGAGGAATCCAAATGGAAAAGAGGACAATTTGCCGTAGGTTACAATAGAATAAATGACTTCAATAATCAATTTCGTATTGAAGGGATGAGTGGAGGCAGTACTATGGCAGATCAGTTTGTTAATCAAGCTAATGGAACGAATTTTGACGAGTTAACCGAAGGAGATTTGCTTCTTGCTTGGGATAGCTGGCTTATTGATACTATACCCGGAAATTCTTCTCAATATTATTCTCCATTTTCAGGAAAAGATGTTGAACAAAAAAAGTTTACCAAGATAAGAGGAGGTATTGATGAAATGAACTTTTCGGGAGGGTTTAATTATGATGATCAAATCTATTTTGGGGCAACAATCGGAATCCCTGTCCTAAAATATAGAGAGGAGTCAATTTACCAAGAGACGGATGTAGATAATGTTATAGGTGGAATAGATTCTTATCAAGTGACTGATATATTAAAAGTTAATGGTGTCGGTGTCAATTTGAAATTAGGAATGATCTATCAGCCGGTTAACTTTTTTAGAGTTGGGGTAGCTTTTCATACGCCTACCTATTATGGAAAATTGAAAAACCGTTTTACGAGAACGCTTGAAACAAATTATGACGATGGAGAACTTGCTTTTGGCGAGTATGAAAATCATTTCAACTATAAATTGATAACACCGTTAAGAGTTGTAGGGAGTGTCGCCTTTATCCTTCAAAGAAGAGCCATTGTTAGCGCCGATTATGAGGTTACCAATTATGGCTTGGCTACTATGTACGCGAGTGACTACTCTTTCTCTGAAGAGAATCAAAATATTCAAAAAAAATATGGAGTAACTCATTCCGTTAGAATTGGCGGTGAATTATTTGTTACCAATCAATTTCTTTGTCGTTTAGGGTATAATTTCACAAGTAATCCTTACAAGGATAAAATCAACCATTCACCTATGCATACAGGCACAATAGGAATAGGATTGCGTACACAATATCTCTTTGTTGATGTCGCTTATGCAATTCAATTTTCTAAAGAAGATTATTGGCTTTATGAACCTACCTATGTGAATTTTACTCAAAATCAATATACAAGGCATAAAATAGCGGCAACAATAGGGGTTAAATTTTAACCCCCTCTTTTTTACAAATTTCTTGCATCAATGAGATCTTTTCCCTGTCGGTTATTTCAATATCCATCCAATGGATCTTAAAGCCGTTACGTTCCATCTTTCGAAACCAAGTCATCTGCCGTTTTGAAAATTGATGAATTGCAATATTCAATTGTTGGAACATCGTTTCATAACTGATTTTATTTTGTAAGAATAGCGTAAGATACTTATACTCTAAACCATATCGTATTAATTGATGCGGATTAACGCCGGTGTCAATCAATTTTTGTACTTCATCAATCATTCCTTCATTTAACCTTTCGTGCAAACGTCGAGTAATTTTAGTTCTAATTAAATCTCGATCTCCTTTCAAGCCAAAAATGACGGAAGGGATTGGTTTTGAGAGCTCAAGTAGCTCAGGATGATTAGCGTAGTACTCTTCAATTTCTATGGCGCGGTAAGCTCTTTTCCGTGTCTCCAAATCGGTTTTGTTATGGAGCGTTTTATAACTTGATAAAATCTCTTCTATCTCTTGATCGTTTTTCAGTGCCAACTTTTCACGCAACACTCTATTTTCGGGAACAGGGCACATTTTGTACCCTTTTAGAATAGCTTCAAGATACATGCCGCTTCCTCCGCAAAATACCACAAGTTTCTCACGTTTTTGAATATCCGTCATAATAGGAATAACCGCTTGTTGGTAATGAAATACATTATACTCAATACCGGGCTCCGCAACATCAATCATGTGATAAGGAATAGCTGTCTCTTCAATGTGGTAATCTGCCAAATCTTTTCCTGTTCCCAAATCCATATTGCGATAGACCTGCCTTGAGTCGGCACTCACAATCTCCGCATCATATTTTGAGGCAAATAGAGTAGCCAATGAGGTTTTTCCGGTGGCTGTAGGACCTAAAATTGTTACGATCGTTTTCATCATACTCTTTCAGGGAGGCGAGGTTCGTCATAGATCTCCATATCGCGGATCTCTTTTCCGTCAATCACAAGTCGTATCATCGTAATATTTGTATGAATACCGCGCCGACCCGCCGCGCCGGGATTGATGAAAAGGAGTTTGTTTTCCTGATCATACATCACTCTCAGAATGTGAGAATGTCCACCCACAAAGATAGTAGGTTTCTCCTCGTTGATGATCTCTTTAGCCTTTGTCTCATATCTTTTCGGATATCCGGTAATGTGCATGATCACGACCTTATGACTTTCACATGGAAAAGCGAGATACTCGGATGTTTCACACCGTACTTCCCAATCATCACAGTTGCCGAATACTGCTTTCACCGGAGCGATCAACTGCAATTGTTGAATAACATCAATATCGCCAATATCTCCGGCATGCCAGATCTCATTGCAGTCTTTAAAAAAGTCGAAAGCCTTCGGATGCAGCCAACCATGTGTGTCGGAAAGTATTCCTATTTTTTTCATTGTTGTAAAAAAATTAAACCGTTATTCTCTTTTTATTCATACAATCATTACAAAGATATATTTAAAATTATAAATCATGTACACAACACGTACAAATCATCCCGCTCATTGATACACAACACGGGAAGCCCCTCTTCATTTCCTATTACTACGTACTCTTTAGGACCTGCAATCCAATCCGTCAGAGAGTAGTAGCGGGTTATCATGATGACTGTGAGAGAGGCATCTATTTTTTCAGCGTATTTCAATGAGTATTTGTCAATATTATCAACCGTAGGTTTTATCTCATGTAGTTGATAATCAATCTCTAAATTGCGATAGAGCTTTTCGGTGAAAACAACGTTGCCGCGAAGTTTATCTCTAAGAAATTCATCCTTATAAACGGTATGCAATATATGTACCGTGGCATAATAGAATCGACTGAAGTAACCTGCCCACAAAACTTTCTCTTTAGCTTGGCGATCAATATTTAACGGCAAAATAACATGCCGGTATATTGTGGGAGGCGGCATGGTTTTCCCAACTGTCATCACCGGGATCCGAGAAGGTTTGATGAACCGAACCGCCCGTTTTCGATTGAAATAGTTCTCTTTTCCGGTTTTAGAGACTCCTATAACAAACATGATGGTGTTATTTTCTTCAGCATATTCATAAAGCGCTTGCGCCGTAAAATGGTCGTGGAGCATGATCGTCTCTATTTCGTGCTCCGAAAGGTTGGATAGTGTCCGGTTGAAATTGAGGCTGATCTCAATATCGGGATTGTCAATGGCTGCATGAAATTGCCCGATCTCCTCTTTCCAAATATCAATAGATGACTCTTTGGCTTGCCGTCTCTTTTTTAACTCTTTGATACTCTTTGGTCGTAAGGAGAAATCGGTAATGATGGTTAAAGAGGCTTTAAAGATAGCTGCCAGCACGCCGCCGTGTCTTACGGCAGCATCGCCGTAAGGAGAGTAATCGGTAATGGCAATGATATTCAATCTCTTTGTGTCGCTCATCTATTCCAATCCTTTCACTTTAGATTTCACCGCAATAAACTCTTTTAAATAAAAGGGTTCGAAATAAGCGACATCTTCAAACTCTTTCGTGTAGAATTTTTCAAGAGATGGCTGTAACAAATTGATTGCTGAAACAGGTCTGTCCGAGAAATGTGCTCGTTCATACTTAGCAAGTAACGCTTTACACTTTGGCATCCCGTTACCGCAAAAGATAACCGTCTGTTGTGAAAGCAACTCATCAAAAGTATTTTCATTTATAATCAATGAATTAACATCTTCTATAATTTGACCGTTATAATCGTATAATGCAGTATAAACCTCCATTCTCCGTGCATCAATCATAGGGCAAAAGAGAAAATTTTTTGCAGGATAATCTTGTTTGGCGCCCATCATGATTCCGAGAAGAGTAGGAACCGTTACGACAGGAATGTCCAGGGCATACGCCAATCCTTTTGCTGTGGAGGCTCCGATTCGGAGACCTGTGTAAGAGCCGGGACCAATACTGAGCCCAATCGCTGACAGCTCTCTTTTGTCCCAAAGATTCTCTTGCAATATACTGTCAATGAAAAGGATCAGATTTTTGGCATGTGAAAAACCATCGGAACTCTCTTTTATCGCAATAATTTTGCCGTTATGAGCTAACGCGACGGAACAAATTTCGGTAGAGGTTTCAATAAGCAGAAGCAACATATCTTTATTTATAATAATAGAAAATGAGTTAGAACATGTAACCTATTTTAACATAGATATTGGCTAGACTGTGATTATCCTGTCTGTTGAATGGCATTGCCCAATCTACAGAGAGGACAAAATTGTCATTCATCGCAATCTTCAAGCCAAGTCCGGCGGAGAGGTGAGGCAAATAGATCTTCTTTTTCTCAAAATTGAAATAGTCTGCCACTTCATCATCGGGATTATACTCTGTCATTGCCGCTTTGATAGCCATTTCATCCAATTTATAGGGTTGAAGGATCATGCCGGCGTCTAAGAAAGGGACTAAACCAATATAAAAACTCTCTTTTTTAATATTGAATTTTACTAATTTAAAACGAAATTCTACATTTGCGAAAGCAAAACCATTGGAGAGAATACGATTTCTCATGGTTCCTCGTAGCGTATTAGCGCCACCCAATCCCTCATACAACACTCGCTGAATAAAGAGGGTATTCCAATAGCTATTTGCATAAAACGGAGTATTTCCGGCAGTTGAAAGTTGGCATGCCAATCGATAAGAGAAGTTGATAATATCTTTAAAAATAGGCACATAATGGCGGAAAGTGAAATTAGCTTTCAGATTATTATATTCTGCTTGCTCTCCGAACGCCGCCGAATAAGTTAAGAAGAAGTCGGTATAAATTCCTTTTTGCGGGTTCTGTTGTCGGTCGCGGCTATCAAACGTAATACCCGCTCTTAAGTATGGATACCAACCTCCGGTCTCATTCGCTTTGATAATACCCCAATGTTGATATTTTTCATACAAACCATCTACATAAGGCAACTTTTTTTCATCCTTTTTCCCTTTGTTAATCATGTCAATATCCACAGAACCAATAATATATCCCAAAATCCCGATGCCGGCATTCCAATGCCATTTACCGCCTATATTTCCTTGAATATCGCCGGCTGCTCGAAAAATATCTCTTTTAAATTTATAAAATGCTCGTGTTACATAATCGTCGGCAGCAACATTTCGCCAATCAAAATTATAGATAGATTGATAGCCGTTATAGCCGAAAAAATCAGACATTGCGTCAGGTAAATAAGAGAGGTCAACCGTTAAACGATGATTAGGAATCAGATATTTGGAGTCGTAATGAAGACGAAAAATTCCATAACGTTTGGTTGTATAAGCAGCTTCTACGTACAAAGAGTGTAAATAGTCAGGGTATTTTGATCCGTCTCCGAAGTAATAGATATTAGAGAGAACGCCAAACTGGAAGCCGAGATCAGAATCGAACCCAACGCTGGGCAAAATGCCGAAAGTCCAACCTGTTCTAACAGCATCCTTATCTTTCTTCGGCTTATCTTTTTTCTTCTTATCGGGATCTCTCTTTTCAACGACATCGGTGTTCGCCATTTGTACGCTATCAACCTCTGTAGCGAACAAGGAAACGGTAATAAAAAGCGTAAAAATCACAAAAAAGGATAAAATTCGTTTCATACATTTCATGTTTTTAAGGTTTATAAAACATTCGCAAGTGCAACCTTTCGCATTGTTGTGTTGAGAACTGCAATCTCATCAACAAGTTTTTACGATGAAGCAAAAATAGTAAAAAAGAGAATGCGATACAATAAGTTAATGAAGTGGCAGGCAAGTGTTGTTATAAGAAAATATCGACTACAAAAAAAATCAAGAGGAGAGAGCAGGAAAGTAAAAAAGGGAGTAAAACCCTTTTTTACTTTCCGAAGTGCATTTTTTGAAGTTTCTCTTCGGCGACATCTTCAATCTCTTCAATTAGGTCATTCACGGAATCTTTAAGATCTTCGATCTTATTTTGCATCGCATGAGAAACGTTTTGCGCTTTTCTTGCAATTTTTCTTCTGGTAACAGTTCCTTTCGATGGTGCGAACAAAATACCAAGCACTGCACCTACAGCAATGCCGCATGCGAGTGCTGCCATACTTTTTCCGATTGTGTTGCTCATAACTATTATGTTTTAATGTTTTTACTACTCATTTATAACAATAAAAAAGGAATATTGTTGAACAGATGAGGAATTTGTAGCAACTTTTTTTGTATTATTGCAGATTAAAAAAGAAAGATTCTTATATCATTAATTAAATAAAAATCAGTTATGTCTCAAAATCTATTTACTTCACAAGTACCTGAATCTAAAGCTAAAAAATTTTGGAGAGTAGTCTTTGGTTCAATGTTGGGTTTCCTCTTATCTTTAATTATTTGCTTCTTTTTGTCGTTAATTTTCATGTTTTCGATGATCGCTTCCATGATGCCGGAGACTCCCATGATTAAAGACAATAGCGTATTGAAAATCACTTTTCCGAATCAGATTGTTGAACGTGCGGTTCCTAATCCGTTTGAAGATTTGGATGCAGGTCCTTTTATGTCTAACAGCACAACCGGATTAGACGATATTTTGAAATGTATCGAAAATGCCGCTGCTGACCGGAAAATCAAAGGAATTTATTTAAATCTCACTTCCGTGATCGCCTCTCCGGCAACGATTGAGGAGATTAGAAACGCTTTATTGCAATTTAAAGAGAGTGGTAAATTTATTTACGCTTATAGTGATGTCTATTCGCAAGGCGCTTATTATCTTGCTACTACAGCTGACAAGATTGCATTGAATGCGCAAGGAGACCTCACTTTTAAAGGGATGGCTTCTCAGATTCTTTTCTATAAAGGGCTTCTTGAAAAGGCAGATGTGGATATCCAAGTGATTAGACATGGCGAATTTAAAAGTGCGGTGGAGCCTTTTATCCTTGATCAAATGAGTGAAGCCAATCGTTTGCAAATGAGCACACTCCTCTCTTCTGTTTGGGGTAATATGATCAGCCGAATTGAGATTTCAAGGAGTTTATCGAAAGACTCTTTGCATGCTATTGCAGATCATCTCCTTTGCTCAAATGCTATGAAAGCTAAAGAGTTGGGCTTAGTGGATGAACTTTGCTACTACCCCGATGCGGAGAAAGAGCTTAAAAATTTGACGGGAATTTCAGAAAGTGATAAAATCAATTTTGTCTCTTTGAATGAGTATAAAAAAACGATGAAAGATCTCTTTGTTAAAGGTGATAAAATCGCGGTAGTATATGCGATCGGACAAATCATTGATGGCAAGGGAAGTAGTGAAGTCATAGGCTCCGAAACTCTTACTCGTGAAATTAGAAAAGCGTATGAAGATGAGCAAGTAAAAGCTATCGTATTGAGAGTGAACTCTCCCGGAGGTAGCGCCCTCGCTTCTGAAGTTATCTGGAATGAGATTGAGATGGCTAAAAAAGCCGGCAAGAAAGTAGTAGTCTCTATGGGTGATTATGCGGCATCGGGCGGTTATTATATTGCTTGCGGCGCAGATGCGATTGTTGCTCAACCCTCAACGCTGACAGGCTCAATCGGTGTGTTCGGCATGCTTCCAAGTTTTCAAAATCTTCTTAAAAATAAGTTGGGCATAACCGTTGATGTAGTAAAAACCAATGAACATTCCGATTTTGGAAGCGGTCTTAGAAAATTTGATGATACCGAAATTAAGTATTTCCAAATGCAGGTAGAAGATATTTATGCTACTTTTATTCAAAGAGTTGCAGATGGAAGAAAGATGAATGTAGACTCTGTGGATAAGATTGGCGAAGGAAGAGTGTGGTCGGGAATAGATGCCGTGAACTTAGGATTAGTAGATAAATTGGGCGGCATTGACGACGCTATTGCGGAAGCGGCTACTTTGGCAAATTTAACGAACTATAGCATTGATCATTATCCTAAACAGAAGAGTTGGTGGATGATGCTCTTGGAAAAAGATATAGATAGCGAGGCGGCTATTAAAGCGGAGTTAGGAGATCTTTATTACATCTACTCTGCTTACAATCAAATTGTTAATGGGAGCGGGATACAAGCGAGAATGCCTTTTGACATGATCATAGAATGATGATAACAGCTTTTTATATCTACCTCGTCGTTATGATCGTCATAGCGGTAGCTGTCTTTATTGCACTTAACTTTGTGGAAGCCGGCTATGGTATGCTAATCTCTCCGAAATGGGGGAAATCTATCAACAACAAAATTGCGTGGTTCTTGATGGAACTACCCATCTTTCTCTCCATGCTGATTTTATGGGCATGTTCCCCGCATCGTTTTGAGATAGTGCCGATTGTTTTCCTGATCATCTTTGAGATGCACTATGTAGAACGAACCTTTATCTTTCCCTTTTTAATGAAAGGGAAAAGCAAAATGCCGATCTCTGTCATGATGATGGGTGTCTGTTTTAACATCATGAATGCGATGATGCAGGGCTATTGGATTTTCCATGAGGCTTATCGTGTAAATCCTGACCCCTATCCGATTGAATGGCTTTGGTCGCCCAAATTCGTGATCGGTATTTCAATCTTTATTATCGGTTTTATCATTAATATCCATTCCGATCATATAATCAGAAATTTGCGTAAAGATCCCAATGATACAAAGCACTATCTTCCCAAAGGCGGAATGTTCAACTATGTGACCAGCGCTAACTATTTCGGAGAAGTTATTGAGTGGTTGGGCTTTGCTATTCTCACGTGGTCTATATCGGGATTTGTCTTCTTCCTATGGACTTTCGCCAATTTAGTGCCGAGAGCCCGCGCTATTTACCGGCGATACAATATCAATTTTGCCGAAGAGATGCAGGGCAAGAAGCTAAAGAGGGTATTTCCGTTTATCTATTGATAATCATTGATTTACATCAAAAGGAATGTAAAGCGGCATTTTGCAATAGACATAGTCGATTTTTTTGCCCGGTTCCCAATTCGGCATCTTCCTGATTACTTGTTTTGCTCTTTTCCAAAAAGGTTTGGAATCACTGTTTTCTACAATCCTAATATGCGTAATACGACCATAAGGATTGATGAGTACTTCGGCGATGACAATAACCGAAAGAGAATCCTGCAACGCTTTTTTAGGATAGCCCAAATGTTGTTGCAAAAATTGATCAAATGCCTCTTCACCACCCGGAAATTTTGGATATACACGGAGCTCAGATATATCATATATCTTCGGATCAAGCCTATCGTTATTCATCTCTCGCCCTCGTCCCGTAAGCAATCTTATCTCATTTTGATTATAGACATGGGGGTTAAAGAGAAAAATTTTGCGCCCACGACCACGAGGAGGAATCTCACAAGAAGTGTAACGAGAAGTGTCTTTTAAGGGACGATAATGGAGTGCCGTATCAATGTCAATAAAAGAGAGTTCGTCTTTTCTTTCATGATTTTGATACTCCGCTATAGCCGCCGTACCTTGAGTTATTGATGCCAAATTTTTGATATGCTTATAAAACATCCCTTCAAGCTCATTTTTTCCTTTAATTCCTAAAACAAAAAAATTGATGCCTTCACAATGCTTTTGAACGAAGTGATTGAGATCTTTTTTTACGGAATAATCGGGAGCATTGGTAATGATCACAAAATTTTCTGAAATTCCGAAGTTTTTTTGCAACAAATTGTATGCACTTACCAACGAGTACATTAGAGGCGGTTTCTTCCACGTATCCGTCTCCAACAAATTTACAGATTTTATAAAGCTGATGGCTGTTTCACGATTTTCGAGCGTAGCAGCAATCGAACGTTCTTGAAAAAGAAGCGGTTCCGAAGAAGAGATAATCAAATTAAACCGGTCATTAGAATCTAAATCAGAGATACACGTTCGAATTAGCTTTTCAAGAGCGGTAAAATCAACGGTATATTTTAGATCTACAATAAAAATATACTCTTGCAAGATAGATTCTTCTTTTTCGGATAGAATATTCCACTCTTGAGGATGAGACTTATCATCTTGAGCATGAAGTGAAATTGTATTTTGCAGAGACGCTATTCCTAAAAAAAGCACTATCCATTTCGCTATTTTGCACATCTTTTTATCGTCTTTAATTTTCTTCGCACTATTTTTTAGCATAGATCTAAACCTCGTCATACGTTATCATGAGCGCACGCGAATCGACTTGTCGCAGATTCTCCAAAGCTACCGTAGCGATAATCAAAAGACCTGTAATGTAAATGAACCCGAAGAAGTACTTTACAAATATATATCCGATACTGCTCTATATCCTCAAAA
>QMCE01000454.1_pt1 | contig 26434 bp, 28 predicted proteins | sample 1821851 | NCBI WGS metagenome assembly QMCE01 (sample SAMN09453174, study PRJNA476694) | Termite gut metagenome, whole genome shotgun sequencing project. | isolation source: worker | host: Odontotermes sp. | place: South Africa:Pretoria | collected 2016-01-28 | reverse complement strand
CTGGATCGGTTGGAGACCAGCCCGCAGTTTGCCCAGATCGTCGCGATGAATGAAACGGTTGCCATCATTTCGATCAGCGTCAAGATTGACGACGCCACCGGAACCTTCAATATTTGTCTGCCGCATCTGGCGCTTGAACCCATCAACCAGCAGCTTACCACTAAATTCCTGTACCAAAACAGCGAAAGCCGGGAACTGTTTCCGGCGCATGACGATATAAAAAAACGCATTGAGCGGACGCCCTTGGATGTTTCCGCTTTCTTCAATGAAACCCTGACATCCGTGCGCGATATTCTCAACCTTCAGGCGGGGGATGTAATCAACTTGGATCATAAGGTTTCGGAGCCTCTTACGCTTCGTGTGGGGCATTTGCCAAAGTTCAAAGTGGAGATTGGCATGAAGGATCGCCGATATGCCGCAAAGGTTACGGAAATCATTCAAAAGGAGGACGCAAACGATGAGTAACGGCTTGTCGCAAGACGAAATTAACGCCCTGTTGCAAGGCGAGTTAAGCGTCACGGATGATGCCGCCGCGTCCAACAGTTCAGGCAGTTCAGGCGCCGCCATGTCGCAAGCGGAGCTTGACGCGATGCTTGCGGGGGTAGGAGCCCCCTCCCCCGACGCCGCCCCGGTGGAATTGCCCCAAGCGGATTTTACGGATGTTCTCACCCACGAAGAAGCCGACGCGTTGGGGGAAATCGGGAATATCAGCATGGGGACAGCCGCCACCACATTGTTTTCGCTGCTGAATAATAAAGTGGAGATTACGACCCCGCGCGTCAGCGTAACCAATATGGGTGAAATGGCGCGTCAGTATCCGATGCCCTTTGTTTCGGTGGAGGTTCAGTATACTGTGGGGCTTCAGGGAACAAACTGCTTGTTTCTGCATGAAAATGATGTTAAGATAATAACCGACTTAATGCTGGGCGGAGACGGAACGAATGTCTCGGGAGATCTCAACGAAATGCACCTCTCCTGTATCGCCGAGGTCATGAACCAGATGGTCGGCTCCTCCAGCACCTCCCTTTCGCAAATGCTCTCCATACCGATTGACATTTCCCCGCCCAAAGCCACGCAGGTGCTGTTGGAAGGCGGATTGGACTTTCCTTTTGACGATACGGAAAAACCAGTCGTGCGGATTGGGTTCGATATGGTTGTCGGCGGTTTGATCAACTCCGAAATCATGCAGGTTATGCCGGTGGATTTCGCAAAATCTATGGTGGCCAAGATGATGGGTATGGGAAGCGAACCCTTGCCCTCCCCGCCCGTTGCGGCTGAACCTCCTCCCCCCGCCGCGGCTGCCGCGCCGCCATCCGCACCCCCCGCGCCACCGCCCGCACAGCAACCCGATCCTTATATACCGCCCCCGGATCCATACGCCGCGCAGCAGTCGTACCCGCCGCCTGCGCCTTACGGATACCAAGCTCCGGCTTATCCCTATCCGCCGCCGCAGCTTTCCTACGGATACCCCCAGCAACCGCCGGTAGACGTCCGCCCCGCAACCTTTGCTTCATTCGGCGATCCTGCGGTAGGAGCGGGGATGGGGGAAAACATGGACATCCTGCTCGACGTGCCGCTCTCGGTTTCGGTGGAATTGGGGAAAAGCCGGAAGTATATCAAGGAAATCCTGGACTTTAATATCGGTACCATTATTGTCCTTGATAAAATGGCGGGAGAGTTGGTAGACGTTATCGTCAACGGGAAGCTGATTGCGCAGGGCGAAGTGGTGATCATCGACGACAACTACGGTTGCCGCATTACCGAGATCGTCAGCCCGTCGAAGCGCATCAACCCGGCGAAATAGCCCCCCTTATTCAAATGGAGGTGATTTTATGGCAGGTAAGATTCTCATTGTGGACGACGCCGCGTTTATGCGAATGATGATTAAAGACGTTTTAACCAAAAACGGCTTTGAAGTTATCGGCGAGGCGGAAAACGGAAAGATCGCGGTGGAACGCTATAACGAGCTGAGGCCCGATCTTGTTATCATGGATATAACCATGCCGGAGATGAACGGGATAGACGCTCTCAAGGGCATCAAGGCGATCAACAAAGACGCACTGGTCGTCATGTGCTCCGCAATGGGCCAACAGGCGATGGTCATAGAGGCGATACAAGCGGGCGCCAAAGATTTCATCGTAAAGCCTTTTCAGGCTGACCGCGTTTGCGAGGCTGTCCGAAAGGTGCTGGGGTGACGCCCCTTTTCCTTCTGCTGACTCCCGGATCGGTTCTTGGCCTTGTTTTGGGCTTTCTTGTTTTTGCGGTAATCTTAGGCGGGTTTGTATATCTGTCTAAACGCATTTCCAAAGGAACGGCTCTTTCGGGGAAACGGTTGAAGGTACTTGAGCGGCTGATGCTTTCCAAAGACGCCTCCATTCTCCTTTTACAAGTGGGATTGCGTTTGGTGGTTGTCGGGGCGGGCCGCGACGGCATTACCCTTCTTTTGGAGCTTTCGCCATCCGATTTTGCCGAGGCGCAGAAGAAGACGGAGGAAAGCCCGCGCGGTTTCCTAAGCCGTTTTACCCGCAACATGAAAACAAATTTTACCGGATCGGCCGGATCAACCGTCGATGCTACTTTTGCGGAACTGTTGCGGAAAATGGAGGAAAAAGACCCGGTTACCGGCGCTGCGGAGGATGCCGGAAACGCGGGTTATCCTCATATACAGGACGATCAACCGTCTTGGCAACGCGTGGAAACATCCGCGCCTCGCCGCGCCGGGTATCAAAACGAGATTGAAAACATGTCCCGTTTGAGCCAGCCGGACGCCCTCGACCGCCGCGCCCACGCAGAAACCCCGCGTTACGCCGCGCCTCCCCGGCGGCCGACTCCTCCCTCAGCTTCGGTTTCGCATTCCTCCGAGCCCGGGAACGAAAAAGAACGCGCGGAACGGATTGACCAGCTGCTGGACTTGGTTTCACAGAGGCACGCGCGCATTGAAGACCGAAATAAAACGGGAGACAAAGGATGAAACGCTCAATCCGCACCATCGGACGGTTGCTGCCGGTACTATTTGTTCTGCTGCTGCTCTTCTCCACGCAATCGCGGGCTACAAACATTGAGCCGTCGCCGAGTCCGGCGGAGACATCGCCGGATGTGGAGGACGGAACATTCCCGTTTAATTTTTTGCAAAACCTTTTCGGCGACGAGACGGAAGGCGCGACCAGCACGATTGAAATCATGCTGCTGCTCACCGTTCTCACACTGGTGCCGTCTATCCTGATTATGATGACTTCTTTTACCCGCATCGTCATTGTTCTCTCGTTTACCAGAAACGCGATGGGAACGCAAAACATGCCACCCAACCAAATCATCATCGGGCTCGCGCTCTTCCTCACATATTTCTCGATGCACGGCACCCTGACGCGTATTTATGATGAAGCGTGGGTGCCCTACCAACAAGAAGATACCGAAATGACGCTGGATGATTTTTATACCGCCGCTGTCGAGCCGATCCGAGAGTTTATGTTCGAGGAGATCCGCTACCAAGAGCACTTGTCCGATTTGGGTATTTTCATGGGGCTCGCGGGATTGAATGAGACACCTCCGGAAACACTGGATGATGTACCCACCTATGTGCTGATCCCCGCCTTTATCACAAGCGAGCTAAAGACAGGGCTTTGGATGGGCTTTTTAATATATATCCCCTTCATCGTCATCGACATGATTGTTGCATCGGCGCTGATGTCAATGGGTATGATGATGCTGCCGCCCGCGATGATTTCCATGCCGTTCAAGCTGATGATTTTCGTGCTGGCCAACGGATGGGAGAACGTGGTGCGGAATATTATCAGGTCATTCGGAGGATAACCGTATGGAGCAGAGTGAAGTAGCCTCCATCGTGACCGACGCCGTTATGACGATCTTGGTCGTATCCGCCCCAATGCTTGTAATCGGGTTGGTTGCGGGGTTGATCATCTCAATATTGCAGGCCACCACCCAGATAAACGAGCAAACGATAGTATTTGTGGTGAAGATTTTATCGGTATTCCTGACGCTGATTATTTTTGGCTCATGGATGCTGACGAGGCTGACGGAGTTTACCGGCAGGATTTTTCTGCTGATGGGCGGCGGATAGCATGAATACCGATTTTTTACTCCCATGGATTGTGCATCTGCTGCTGATCGTGACCCGGATGGCCGCGCTCTTTACCTTTACGCCGCTGTTGGCCCGGCAGCAGATTCCGAACGCGGCCAAGATCGGCTTTTCGCTGCTGATGGGGTTTATCCTGATTAATCTATACCCGCCGCCGGCCGTATATCCGTATAACAACCTTTACGCGCTGGCGTTCGCTATCATCTGCGAACTGACCGTCGGGATGGTAATCGGGTTTATTACAACCCTCTTCTTCAACGCCGTATACACCGCGGCGCATGTGATCGATATGCAGATCGGTTTCTCGATGGCGCAGATGTACGATATGTCGGCAGGCACCCAAGTGGCCGTTACAAGCATCCTGCTCAATAGCGCGCTGGTTGTTACCTTTATCGTTACGGGCGGGTTGGAACAGTTGATTGTCATGATGGCACGTACCTTTGCGGTGATACCGGTAGGAGCGGGCGTTTTACGGCCGGAGGTTGTAACTCTAGTGGTTGAGCAGTTCGCGAGATGCTTTGTCATTGCTCTTCAAATCTCCATGCCGATACTGGCGTCGGCACTGCTGGCAGAAGTGGCTTTGGGCGTAGTCGTCCGGACGGCGCCGCAAATGAACGTGTTTGTGGTGGGTATCCCTCTCAAAATTATTTTGGGGCTGTTTATCCTAATGCTGATGATGCCCGTGTTTGTTTACTTCTCCGACTCCATCTTTGATGAGATGTTCAACGCCATCAACCGTGTGATAGGGGGGATGGTTCCATGACGCCGGATCAGGGCGGCGGCGGTGAAAAGACCGAAAAGGCTACGCCTAAAAAGCGCGAAGACGCGCGAAAAAAGGGTCAGGTATTAAAGAGCGCCGAAATCAATACGGCGGTGCTGACGGTGAGCATGTTCGTAATCCTCTTCGCGATGGGCGGCTGGATTTCCGACGGAGCGGGCGCGCTGCTGACAAACTTTATCTGGAGAATTGGCGATGTGAACGCGGACCCCACCGCGGCGGACGCGACCTCGGTTTTTGCGCAGGCATTATGGCAGTTTATATGGCTGCTGCTTCCGATTTTGCTGGTGGCTTTGGTTATGGGGATTTTGGTCAATGTAATGCAGATCGGGTTTCTCTTTACCGGGGAAACGATCAAGCCCAAACTCTCCAAAATCAACCCTCTGCAAGGATTTAAGCGCATTTTCTCAATTCGCAGTGTGGTGGAGCTGCTCAAAGCCCTCCTCAAGATAACGCTTATGGGGGTGATCGTGTATCAGGAGTTCCAAAAGCACTTCGGCTCCTTTGCCGGGATGATGCGCCTGACGCCGGGACAATCCGCCGCGAACATCGTCTCCATGGCGATGGGAGTCGCGATCAAAGCCTGCGCGGTACTGATAGGGATTGGACTGGCCGATCTTCTCTATCAGTGGTGGGAGTACGAGCGGAACCTTAAAATGTCTCGTGAGGAAATCAAGCAGGAAATCAAGCAAATGGAAGGCGACCCATTGATTCGTCACAAGCGGAAGGAAAAGCAGAAGCAAATGAGCATGATGCGCATGATGCGCGCCATTCCGCAGGCAGACGTTGTGATCACCAACCCCACCCATTACGCGGTCGCGATCCAGTATAACGAAAAAGTGACCGACGCGCCGGTGGTGCTGGCCAAGGGTAAAGACCGCGTCGCACTAAAAATCCGGGAAGTTGCGGCACAGCACAGGGTGGAGATCGTGGAAAATAAACCGGTGGCGCAGGCGCTGTATGTTTCCTGCGAGATCGGGCATAAAATCCCCCCGGAGATGTTTGCCGCCGTCGCCGAGATACTGGCGTATGTATACAAGAGACGGCATCCGGAGCCGCGCCCAAGACGGCCCGCGAGACCCCGCGCAACCTCGTAACATCCCCGCCGCCTGAGGCGGTACCCCTTCCGACGGAAGAGGGCTGCGTAGGGGACGGCCTCCCGGACGTCCCGCCGTTAGCCAAGACAAGGTGGTGAGTGCATGAGCCTTAAAAGCATATCGGGGAATCTGGTGATTTCGGTCATCGTGATTCTGGTTGTGCTCATGCTGATCATCCCGATGCCCACCGTCTTGATTGACGTGCTGATTACCTTAAACATCGTCGCGGCGATTACCGTTATCCTCGTCGCGGTCAGCGCGAAGGACGCGCTGGGGTTTTCCACTTTCCCGGTAGTGTTGCTGATATTAACCGTTTACCGCATCGCGATTAACCTCTCCACTACGCGGGCGATTTTGCAAAACGGCGGCGATGCGGGTCAGCTTGTGCGCACGTTCGGCGAGTTTGTGGGACGCGGCAATATTGTTATCGGTTCAGTCATCTTCCTGATGTTGATTATCGTGCAGTTCCTCGTCATTACCCGCGGCGCGGAGCGCGTTTCCGAGGTGGCGGCGCGTTTCACCTTAGACGCTATGCCCGGCAAACAGATGGCGATTGATGCCGACCTAAACTCCGGCGCGATTGACGAGGCCGAGGCGCGGAGGCGGCGCGTCAATGTGGCGCGGGAAGCCGATTTTTACGGCAGTATGGACGGCGCTTCTAAATTTGTCAAGGGCGACAACATCGTCGGTATTTTGGCTACCGCGATCAATATCATCGCGGGGTTGATTATCAACGCAACGCAAGGCGGAGGGGTGGAACCGCAAGTCTATATCATCGCCGCCATCGGCGATGGTCTCGCGGCGCAGATACCGGCGCTCTTGATTTCAACCGCCACCGGCATCATCGTGACGAAAGCCGCGACCGACGATTCGCTCGGCGTGGACATCGCCCGGCAGTTTTCCGCGGAACCGTATATCCTGTTTGTAGGCGGCGGCATGATGTTTCTGCTGAGCCTGATTCCCGGTATGCCGAAACTTACGATGTGGATCATCGGTATCGCGTTGATTGCGCTGGGCATGGCGCTGACACGCTCCAAGCAGCGGGCGGCTGTCACTGAGCCGCCGGAAGTGATTGAGGCGGAAGCGCAGGAGACGCGTAAGATAGGAAGCGTCGTCTCACTGCTGCAAGTTGATCCAATTGAGCTGATGTTCGGCTACGGCATCATACCGCTGGCAGAGCCGTCGCAGGGAGGTGATTTGCTTGACCGCGTGGTGATGATCCGCCGGCAATGCGCAACGGAGCTTGGGTTGATTGTACCTGTGATTCGTATGCGCGACGATATCCGATTTGCGAACAACGAATACTCGATTAAGATCAAAGGCAATGAAGTGGCGCGCGGGGAAATCATGCTTGATCACTATCTCGCGATGAACCCCGGAACGGTGGACGAAGAGATTTCCGGCATCGATACGGTCGAACCGGCATTCGGACTCCCCGCCAAATGGATTACCTCCCGGGAGCGTGAAAAAGCCGAGTTGTATGGCTATACGATTGTTGACCCTCCGAGTGTGATCGCTACTCATCTGACCGAGGTTGTCCGTTCCCACGCCCACGAGCTGTTGGGGCGTCAAGAGGTTCAAGCGTTGGTCGATAACTTGAAGCAGTCGCAGCCGTCGCTTGTGGAGGAAGTCATTCCAAAGATGTTCACGCTGGGCGAGTTGCAAAAAGTCTTGGGGAATCTTTTGCGCGAAGGCGTGTCCATCCGCGATATGAGCACCATCGTCGAGACGCTGGGCGATTACGGCGGCGTGACGCGCGACAGCGACATGCTGACCGAGTATGTCCGGCAAGCGTTGAAGCGTACCATCACCGCTAAGTTTGCGCCGGACGGGAAGGTTCACGTCATATCCATCACGCCCGAACTGGAAAATAAGATTCTGGAAAACATCCGGCAGACGGAGCACGGTTCTTACGTCGCCCTCGAAGCCGATCAAATTCAGCAGATTTTCGCCTCGCTCCGCGCGGCCGTCGAAAGGGTACAGGGCTTGGGAATCGCTCCGATCGTGCTGTGTTCCCCCGTAGTGCGTTTTCATTTTAAGCGTATGGTGGAAGGGCTGGCGCCCGATTTGGTGGTATTATCTTACAATGAATTGCTGCAAAATACAGATATTCAAGCGGACGGGATGGTGACGCTGTGAACATAAAACGCTATACCGCGGCTACGTTCCCCGAAGCCATGGAGCAGATTAAAAGCGAGCTGGGGAGGGACGCGCTTATCTTGTCGCAGCGTACGCTGCGCAAGAAGAGGCTTTTCTCAAAGCCCTTGGTAGAGATTGTCGCCGCGTATGAAACAGCGCCGGAACCGGTGCCTTCCAATCCTCTTCCCCAACTCCGCACGATTAAGCACGGCGCATATCAACCGATACAGCCCGTCCAGAAAACGCCGTCTCCGGCGAAATACGATACGGAGTTGTCGGTCAGCGCCGACCGGGCATTGGAGGTTTTGGAAAAACTGACATCGGGGGCGTTCCTTGAGCCGGAAAAGAAGCCGGAAGCAAAACCCACCCCTCCGCTGACCTACACGCGTCCCGTCCCGAAACCCGCGCCGCCCCCGAACGAGGACGAAGGGTTCAAACCGCTGATTATACCCGCTGAGCGGATCATTACAAAACAGGAGCCGCCCGCTCCGACGCTTTCCGCTTTGGAAAACAAGCTGGACGCGCTGTCGTCCTCCTTCTCCACGCTCGCCGGCTCGATCCGTCAGTCGCATGACCCGCGCACCTATAGCCCCGAAGTGGAAGCCCTGCTAATGAGCCTTTTGGAAAACGAAACCCATGAGGAGTTCGCCCACAAACTGGCGCGGGAAGTCAGTGAGATTGTCAAGAAGCAGCAAGCCGATCCCAATGAGGTGATGGAACAGTTACTGCGACAGTATATCGGACAAGCGGAGCCGATACGGCTCAAACGTTTCAAACGCACCGTCGTACTGCTGGTTGGTTCAACCGGTGTGGGAAAGACGACGACGCTGGCGAAACTTTCCGCGATATACTCGATCAACCACCACGCAAAAGTGGGCGTCGTTACCACTGACACCTACCGGATTGCTGCCGTGGAGCAATTAAAGACCTATACGCAGATTTTAGAGATCCCCCTTTCGGTCGTCTATGCTCCCGAGGAGATCGCCGACGCGCTGCGGGAGCATGAGGACAAAGACATTGTCTTTGTCGATACGGCTGGGAAAAGCCCTTCCGATCGCACCCATGAAGAGGAGATTAAAAATCTCATCCGGCATTCCGACTGCGACGAGGTACATTTGGTTCTCTCGGCTACCACCAGCTTCACGGGGCTGTTGAACATCCTAAACGCGTATTCATTTTTAAGCGACTACAAGCTCATCATCACGAAGCTCGACGAAACACCTACGTGGGGAGCGCTTCTCAACGCTCGTTTCCTGTCGGACAGGCCCATTTCCTATACTGCCATCGGGCAGAACGTGCCGGACGATATTGAGGTGGCGGACGTGCGGAAGATTGTAGCCCGGCTTATGACTCGGGATCCATAGCGTTAGACTATATACAGACAGAAAAAAGGTGGGAGAGACTCGTGAAGGATCAGGCCAGCGCGTTGCGGCAGATTGTCGACAACCTGAAAAAGCAGCGCACAAGGGAGCCAGGCGAAGGAGCGCGGATTATTTGCGTCACCAGCGGCAAGGGTGGCGTCGGCAAAACCAGTATTAGCGTCAATCTGGGAATCTCTCTGGCTAAAAAAGGGCTGCGCGTCTTGTTATTTGACGCGGATTTCGGGCTTTCCAATATAGACGTCATGTTGGGCGTTTCCCCGCAGTATGATTTATCATATGTTCTGCGCGGACAAAAGAAGATTGGCGACATCATCGCCGAAGGGCCGGGCGGTATCAGCTTTGTTTCGGGCGGCTCGGGGATGAACGTTCTGCTGAAAATGTCGGAAATCCAGCTCTCGGCCATCATCGACAACTTGGTTTTGCTGGAAGACGCCGCAGATATAATCATTTTTGACACCGGCGCCGGCGTGAATCCCCTGATTATGCGGATGATACGCTCCTCGCAGGAGACCATCGTCGTAACCACTCCGGAGCCCACCGCCATTATGGACGCATACGCGCTTGTAAAATCCATCGCCGCCGACATGCCGGACGGAGCGCTCCGGCTGCTTGTAAACCGCGCGGAATCGTCGGCGGAAGCGGAGTCCACACTGCAAAAATTTGTGGCGGTGGTTAAACTCTATCAAAAAACGGACATGGATTTGCTGGGATATGTTTTAGACGACCCGTCGGTTTCGCGGGGCGTCCGCATACAGCAACCCTTTGTGTTGTCTTACCCGCGCAGCGCCGCCACCCGGAATATCGAGACGATCGCATGGAAGCTGCTCGACCGGCAGCCGGAAGCATCCAGCAACGGGTTCCGGGGCTTTTTAGGCAGGCTGCTCGGACGGCGGATTGAGTCGTCGCCTGAAAATCTTTCCGAGAAGCGGGAAAAGAACGACGAAGACGAATGAAAGAAGGAAAGCATTTTTGCCGGATTACGACATGAAACTGGGGGAGCGGCTGGAGGTTCTGCGGGGGGAGAAGCGCGGCGTTTCCGATATTCAAGCCTTTACAACCGCGGGGCGCGTGGTCATTAGCGAACCGATGCACGGGGAAGGCATTTTGCCTGTTAAAGAGGGCGATATGCTTCGTTTGTTTTATTACCGGCCTTTTGGGATGCTTTCCTGCATTGTCACGGCGGAGCGGGTATACGAAGAGAGAGAGCTGACCTTGATTGAAACGGAACTCCGTTCTCAAGTCACCCGTTACCAAAGGCGAGAGTTTGTTCGGTTTGACGCCATCCTTCCGGTCAGAATCCTCCCGCTGGTGACGGCAATTGAATCCGACGGATTGGATGAGGAAACCGTCACCCGATTGCTGGCTGACCGAACCCTGACAGAACCGCTGCGGGGCGAAGACGCTCTTAAAGGGGTTACGTTGGACATCAGCGGCGGGGGATTACGGTTTATCTGCGGGCAAAAAATCGAGGTGGGAACGCTTGCCGCCTGCGCGGTTTTCCTCACGGATAAAATTTCGGTTGACGCGAATATCCGCATCGTGCGAAGCGAGACCGATCCGGAAGACAGGGCAACGGCCAGCGCAAAATTTATCGGCATGGACGATGACCGGCGCGGTAAGATTATCCGGTATATCTTTGAAGAGCAGTCGCGGCGTAAAAAAACATAGATTTATAGTATAGGTGACAAACTAAGGATTCGGGGGTGGAGTTATGTTGGGAGCAACCTCGCAAAAAGCCGATCCGGCAGTAACGGCGCGGCTTTGGGAGGATTTTGCGAAAAACCGAACCCTTGAAACCCGCAATGAGCTTATCATGCAATATGTTCCTCTGGTTAAAGGCATCGCGCTTCGTCTGCTTCCCACTTACCGAAAGCATGTAGAGTTCGACGACCTGTTGAGCGGCGGGTTGCTCGGCCTAATGGACGCCATAGATAAATTCGATATAACAAAAGACGTAAAATTCGAAACCTACGCTTCGTTGCGCATAAAAGGTGAAATCATCGACCAAATACGAAAGCAAGATTGGGCGCCGATCAGCCTCCGGCAAAAAATCAAGAAAGTGGAGGAGTGCTTCGACACTCTGGAGACACGGACGGGACGGCAGCCGACCGAAGGCGAAGTGGCGGCGCAACTGATGATGAGCGCCGACGAAGTAAAAAAAACGTTGGACGAAGCCCATACCTTCAACATGGTGGCGCTGGACGAAATGCTTATGGATCGCGTTGCGGGGGATTCTCTGGCTTCGCCGCAAGAAGAGAGCCCGGAGGCGCGGCTGGAGGATCGGGAATTAAAAGAGGCGCTGACGAAATATATTGAGGCGCTGCCTGAAAAAGAGAAGCAAGTGATTGCGATGTATTACTACGAAGAGCTTACGCTCAAAGAGATCGGTCTTGTGCTGGGCGTTACGGAGTCGCGTGTCAGCCAGATCCACTCCAAAGCGATGATGGCGCTGAGGCTGAAGATGGCGAAAGCGTTTTCTCTGTAGGGGACGATGACAATTGTCCCGTTGGGTTTGCGGATGGGATGGGACTGCGGTGCGCCGGGTCGGCGCACCCTACAGGTAGATTGAATGCGAGATACCGGGAGGTGTTCTTTTGGCAATTCGGATTGTTGACAATCAAATGACAATGACGAAGCCGCTGGATATGGCGGCCGACCGCGCGAGAGATATACGCCAAAGCGGCTTGCAAACGGGCACGATTCATGATATGAACAGAGATACGGAAAACACCATGCACACCATACGAGACAAGCCCGAGGTGGAAGACGCGCTGGTGCGCACCGATTCCGAAAGTGAAAGCGGCGGCGGTCAGGAGCGTTCCGAAAGGGAGCGGGAGGACACGCCGGAAACCGACGCAAAGAAAATAGCCTCCGAGCGGCTGCTGAGTCTGCCGGTTACGAGCCGGAACGCCGCGACGGAGAGCAGAGGGTTTGACATACGAGTCTAGCGAAGCTCTACTCCGTATTCGCCGCAGACGAACGAGCGATGTAGGGCGCACCGCCCTCGGTGCGCCGTTGGTTCTTTGCAACATCTGAAGCGGGGAGTTATAGAGTAACAGGAGCCGGCAGGGGAGGAGAGAAGGGCTGAATGTGGCAAGTTTGGGTTGCGGCGCTTGCGCTTGGGTTCGGAATTACATTGCTTATCTACGCATTATCGGTCAAACGGCAATTTGAAAAGGTTCGGGAAGAGCAGCGGGAAAACCGTGAACTGGACGCGAAAATCTTCCGTCTGTACAATGAGATTGAGGAGATGCTGGACAGTTTCGAGGCGTATGTAAGCGAGGTTCACGATGAAATGGAATCGCGCCGCACCGAGTTGATTGCCATGTCCCGCCAAGCGACGACGCTTTATATGCAGGTCATGCAGCCCGAAGCGTATCCAAAGCCCCCGCGCCCCGAAGAAGCTTCCGCCGCGAAAGAGGAACGTCCGGCAGTAACAAAGCCGGAAAAGGAAGACGCGCCGCCGAAAGAGGAAAAGTCGAAACTATCGGCGCGTGACCGAACGGAACTCGGAAAGCTCGATGGGAAAGGGAAAAAGATACGCTTCCTGATGGGCAGGGGGCTCAACATGAGCGAGATTGCGCGTGAACTGAAAATCGGCAAGGGCGAGATTCGTTTGATTTTGGATTTGGATAAAGACTGAATATTATCAGAAGGGACGATAGCCTCAATCGTCCGCGTCGTCTGTTTTTCCCGTTTCCGGTAGGGGCGCGCATTGCGCGTCCGCAGGTGCAATCATATTTTTTTGGCGGGAAAACAACGCCGAGGGCGGCGTTCCCTGCGGATGTAAGCGGGCGATTCGTGAATCGCCCCTACAGAATAAAATATACCCTTTAGATTCCCCGAAGTTTTAACGATACAAGAAAAGATAGGAGATGATTACAGCTATGCTCAGAGGGTTGTACACCGCTACGACGGCCATGCTCGCGAACAGCCGGCGGATGGATGTCATTACCAACAATCTGACAAACGCCGAAACGGCGGGCTTCAAGGCGGAGACGATGACTACGCGGTCTTTTCGGGATATGCTGATTTCCCGCCTGAACGATCCGTCCGTTTACCAATACAGCTATGTAGGGCCGCATAACTTGGGTATCCATGTCGATCAAGTTTTTACCGATTTTGATCCGGGCTCCTTTGAGGAAACGAACAACCCCGCCGACCTTGCGCTGGCAAGCGACGGTTTTTTTGTGGTTGATTACGTACCCAAGGGCCTGACCGAGGAAGAGCAGGACGAGTTCGAGCCGGAGCAGCGCTATATCCGTGGCGGCAACTTCGCGGTTGACGCCGACGGGTACATCGTGACGCCGGACGGGTACTACGTACACGATACCGAAGACGCTCCGATCTGGGTCGGTACGCCGGACTTCACCGTCAGCAGGGAAGGCGTGGTGACAGTGGGCGAAGAGGAGATGGGTACGCTGCGCGTGGTGCGGTTTGAGGATAATTCGGCGCTGCGCAAAGCGGGAGACAACCTCTTTACGGTATATACCGAGGTGGATGAGTTTGGAGACGCGGTGCCGGCCGCCGAGCCGGAGGACATTGTTCCCGATATCCGGCAGGGTTTTTTGGAAGCCTCCAACGTCGACGTCGCAAAAGAGATGGTACGGATGATGGAAACATACCGTTCATATGAGGTCAATCAGCGCGTCATCAATATGTTCGACGAATCTTTGCGGCTCTCGGTCAACGAAATAGCGAGATTTTAGCGCACTTCGTGTGCCCGCATAAGCAGGATACCTTGTTACCCGGAAAATCATCGCGGGCGAACACAGTTCGCTCCTACATTGAGGGAGATGTTGGCGTATGTTTCAACCGCTGCATACCGGCCGTTTGGGTCTTACGGCGCAACAGAAAGGCCTTGACACAATCGGAAACAATATAGCGAACTTGAGCACCTTGGGGTATAAGAAGGTACGTCTGGATTTTCAAGATAACCTCTACACGAGGATGTTCAACAAAACGGATATGAGTCCCGATATGAACCTTCAGCGCGGCACTGGGGTGCGGGAGTACCAGTCTGCACGGATTCAAATACAAGGCGCGATCGTTCCGACCGGGCGTCCCCTTGATTTTGCGTTGGAAGGGAAAGGCTTTTTTGTGCTGCAAAACCCCGAACCCATTGATGAAGAGGGGATGGACGAATTCCTCTTTACACGGGACGGCGCGTTTTATCTCTCGGAAGAAGAAGGCGAGAACTATCTGATTGACGCGAACGGGCGCTATGTGACGGATATTGAAGGGGAACGCATTGTTATCCCCGATCCGGAGAACCTGCAATGCGACGATTTGGGCAACCTGACAATGAATGATAACGGCGAGGTTGTTTTTATCGCGCAATTGGGACTTGTGGATTTCGTCAATCCCGGCGGTCTTGCGGCGGTAGGCGAAAACGCTTTTATGCAGACGGTGAACTCCGGGGAACAGTTGGAGGTGACGGCAGCCGTGCATCACGAAGCTACGGAAGCCTCCAATGTTGATTTGGGTGAGGAGATGACCCGCATGATCCGCACGCAGAGAGCGTACCAAATAGCCGCCCGCTGTGTAACGACAGCCGATCAAATGATGCAAGTGGCGAATGCCATTAGATCTTAGGTGAATAGATTTTCGCAAAGGAGAAAAAATGATGGACATACGCCAATGCAAACGTTGCAAGAAACTTTTTAACTATACCAGCAATATTCTGTGCCCGGAATGCATTCGGCTGCTGGACGAACGCTTCAAAGCGGTACGGGATTACCTTTACGAGCATCCCGATGCCCAAATGGAAACCGTTTGCGAGGAAACGGGCGCCGAGATGTCGGATATTCACCGCTGGTTACGGGAAGGTCGTCTGATCCTAAGCAGCAACGCGGCGCCGATGCTGACTTGCAAAGTCTGCGGTGCGCCGATTTATACAGGCCAGATGTGCGATAAATGCACCAACGACGTGCGCTCGCAGTTCAAAAAAACCGCCGAAGCCTTGAAACCGCCGCCCGAACCCTTTCAAACGAAAAGAGAAGGCAAAATGCACGTGGATGTACGTAAAAAATAGCTTAAGAAACCTTTATTGGGGTACGATATAAAGAATGTAAAGAGAACGCGCAACGTAGGAGGATGGAATTTATGAAAATCGGATCATTGCCCGCGGTGGCGATGGAACAATACAACGGCAATAAAATACGCGCCCGTAAAACCGAAACGGCGCAGGCCGCGACCGACAGTCTAGAGGTCACCAACGCCTCCCGCCTGTTCAGCGAAGCATTGCAGGCTGTCCGGGAGATGCCGGAGGTACGGATGGATAAGGTTGAGGCCGTGCGTTCGCAGGTCGAAAGCGGAACGTACAGAGTTGACGCCGCCGCCGTTGCCGCCCGTATGCTGTCCGGAATAGTCGGCGTATAGAACCGCTTTGGAGTGGCAAAAGCTAATCGGCGCCCTCTCGGAGGAAAAGGCCGTTTATGAAGAACTGGTTGAGCTGGCGGAAGAAAAAAGAGACGCTGTTTACAAAAAGGATTTAGAGCGCCTCGATTCTGTGGTACGTCGGGAACAAGGGGCCGTTATGCGGCTGGGTCATTGGGAAAAGCAACGTCTCTCCTGTTTGGAAGCGTTGAAAGACCACCCCGGTTCCCCGACGTTACTTTTTTTGGCCGAAACAGCCCCGTCCGCCGAAAGAGACGCGTTGCTGAAAGTGCATGAGGAACTGAGCGGTTTGATCGATACACTGCGAAAAGCCAACGCCGGCAACAAAGCGCTGATCGAATCCCGGCTGGAATACGTGCGGTTTGTGCTGGATGTACTGAACGAAGACCAAACAACGGGCGTATACGAAGCCGGAGGGATTAATCCCATCGGCGGCGGCGGCAAAAAGATTCTGGATAAAAAGGTGTAAGGAGAAAGAGCATGTACCGATCCACATTTACGGGTATCAATACCTCCGCGCAGGGCGTAAACATCGCCCAGCGCCAGCTTGACGTGACGGCACACAACCTCTCCAACGCCAACGTGACCGGATATTCGCGCCAGCGCTACATTACACAGGCTGTGGCACCGAAAGGCTGGAATTCACAGTTCGCTTATCCGGAGCGGGGGAAACCCGGCGGCGGCGTTGAGACGATGAGCCTTGACCAGATCCGCGACGTTTTCCTGGACCGTCAGTTCCGCAGTGAACAGACGGCTACAACATACTGGGAAACGCGCTCTAACTCCATGTATTACATTGAAGACGTATTCAATTCGATCGATTCCAACTCCTTAGACGGGGTTCTCGCATCTTTCTTTTCTTCCATACAGGAACTGAGCAAAAACTCCACCGATGAGGCTGTGCGCACCAACGTTGTTTCGGAAGCGAAGAGGATGGTCGACGTATTCCATACATACGATCAGCAATTGACCGAGTTGATGGAGCAGCAGAATTTTCAGCTTCGCGAAAAAGTGAAGCATACCAATCAGCTTTTGGATCAGGTTGCGGCCCTCAACGACAGCATCTTCCGTTTTGAGACGGGCGGTTCGACCGCCAACGATCTGCGCGACCAGCGTGCGAATATTCTTGACGAACTGTCCAGTCTGATGGACATCACATATGCGGACGTGCCAGCCGAGCCGCCGATTTATAACATTTTCGGCCTTGAGCTGACACAGTTAAAAATCGTCGCCGGTTCCAATATCGAAAATGATGACGCCCTTCTGGTGCACCACTATACTTCCTATCCTCTTGGACTGGATGAAGAGGACGACGCCTACAGCGTGGATAACGAAATCGCGCAGGGAATGGATCCGCCGCTGCCGCTGACCAAAGTCTACCTTAACTCCGGCATCGAGCTGATTGCGGGGGAAGATAGCGAGATAGAAGGGTACGTCGGCGGTCTGCTGCAAAGCTATATTGACATCCGCGACGGGAACAGTATAGACAGAACGGGAATCCCCTATTTCCTGACGCAATTAAACACGTTGGTAGAGGGCTTTATCGGGGCGTTCAACAATGTCCATTCCGAAGGATATACCATGCCATTCGCCGGAGGAACCTCCGATACCGGAGTCAATTTTTTCAACGCCGACGGCATTACCGCCCGGACAATAGCCTTGTCTGATGAGATTTTAGCGTCTTCCTTCAATATCGCAGCCTCCTCCGAATCGGTTACCGTTGATACCGAAGGACACGCGCAAACCGGCAACAACGAAATCGCGCTGCGCTTGATTCAAGAGACAAAAGAGAGCTCTATAGAAGCGTTGAGCAACTCGGTGGAAGGGTTCTATAAAAACTTTCTGGGCGTTGTTGCGAGCGAGGCGAGCGCTGCCAACGGGATGCTCGCGGAAAAGGAAGTTCTCCTTAACGGGATCCAGACACAGCGCACCGGCGTTTCCAGCGTAAGCGAAGACGAAGAGATGACCAATATGATCCGCTTCAACCACGCATATAACGCCTCCGCCCGCTGCATCACCACCATTGACGAGATGCTGGATAAACTGATCAACGGAACGGGCCGGGTGGGGTTGTAAATATAGGGTGAGGCACCCATTTATAACGAGGTGAGGAAACATGGCGCATCGCGTAACGAATAGTATGATGGTCGCGAATTATTCCCGTAACCAAAACCGGGCCAGTGTTCGCATGGAGCATCTGCAAACGCAATTGGCGACGCAAAAGAAAATTGTCCGTCTTTCAGACGATCCGGTAAACGTTGTCAAGGCGTTAAACGCCCGCTCACGCCTGTACGACGTAGAGCAGTATAAGAAGAACCTTGACGACGGCAAAGCGTGGCTGACACAGACGGAAAGCGCCCTTTCCGAACTGAACGAGGTGATCAAGCGGGCGTATGAGCTTGCCGTTCAAGGTTCGAATGACGTGCTGACCGAAGACGACCGCACCGCCCTCTCCAATGAAATCAAAGAGCTGCGCGATCATGTCGCTACGCTGGCCAACTCGACGCTTGGGGATAAATTCATTTTTGGCGGGTATAATGTATCATCCCCCCCTTTCCTGTTCAGTCCCGATGAGGCTCAGTTTACCCTTACTGCCGATAATTTTGTTGATGTAGACAACACCGGGGTTGTCATGTATAATATCAATGACAACTATTACGACATGAATGACGGAGGCATCGACTGGGGTGATCCCGACAGCTTAGAGCGCCAACATATTCGCTACGAAATCAACATAACCGGCAGCGGAGAGTTCGCGGTTGACAACTTCTTCAGTATCTCTGTTCCCGGAGCGAAATTCTTAGGGGCCGGAACATATGAAGACAACCTCCCTTCGGGCGATCCGGATAACCCGCTGGACAGCGGAACCGGAAAAAGTTTGAATGTTTATTCAACCCTAAATGAATTTTTCGTCGTGGCAAACGCGATAAGCGAATTCAACGTAGAGGAAGCGGACACAACCGAAATCCTTCATCAGAACATCAAACCGTTCGTCAAGCGGCTTCAGGATATGCAGAGCAGCACACTGGCGCAAATGTCCGAGGTGGGCGGGCGGATTTCCCGAATCGACCTGATGGCTGACCGATACAGCAAGGATGAGATCAACTATACCCAAATGCTTTCCGATGTGGAAGATTTAGATACCGCCGAGGCTTACATGCAATTTTCTATGTCGGAAGCCGTCTACCGTGCGTCTATGAGCGTTGGGGGACGCATTCTGCCGCCGTCGCTCGTGGACTTTATGAGGTGATCTAGGTGCTGTCGCTTATTCGCATTCAAACGCAACAGGGTTCCCTCGCTGCCCGCACCCAACCGGCGCGGTTGGAAGGCGCGTATGAAAAGAAGGATCTTTCGATACGCGGCAACAACGGTGCCCGCGTCCAGTTACAAACAGAGTTGCCGCGTATTCAAATTGATCAGCGCGAATCATTTGCCAGCGCGGGCTTGCAGAGATGGTTGCCGCAATATCTTGAGTTCTGCGAAAAGAGCTTTCAAGCCGGGCTGGAACGCATCGGCGGAATCGTATCCGAGGGCATTCGGATGATGGAGATTGAAAAGGGCGGCAATGCAATTGCCGAGATTGCGCGGAATAAAGGATACAAAGAAGTTCGTTTGACGATCTCAAGCGTGACGCCGCCTCGGATCAATTCGATACCGGGGTCTGTCGAGGTACAGGACGCTTCTTCGGAGGTTCAGACTGAGTGGCGGGACATAGACAGTACGGTTCGTTATACACCCGCCTCGATTGAGTTTTCATGGAATACAAGGCCTTCTATCGAAATTTGGGTGGAGCCGGGCATCGAATTGAATTTCCCAGACGCGCATGTGGGCGTCAACGTCAACAGAGCCGTGTGACCGGCACGGGCGAAAGGAAGCGGTTGAATGAAAATAAATACGGTTCGTTTCGGGGAGATTGATATCGCCGAGGAGAAAATTCTGACGTTTCAAGACGGTTTGGCTCCATTTTACAGCAGTATCCGTTTCACCATCATCAGTTCGGAAGAAACCGAGCCCTTTCTTTGGTTGCAATCGCTGGACGAGCCTGATGTGGCGCTGGCTGTTATCAATCCGTTCAGGCTTTTCCCGGAGTATACTCCGTTGGTCAATGAAGCGGATTTGGAGAGGATCGGAAGCCCGGCCGACGAGGACATTTTGGTTTTGACGGTGGCGGTCATTCCCCATAAATATGAGAACATGACCACCAATCTTGTTTCGCCCATCCTAATCAACTCTCAGAACAATCAGGCGCGGCAGACGGTGATGGAAAACAGCAATTATATGGTAAAACAGCCTATTTTTAACGAGGTGCAGACACTTCTGTACAGTCTGGAAACGGAAACGGAAGGAGGCGGCACGGATGCTGGTTCTGACGCGTAAGACCAATCAGTCTATCTCTTTGGGAGACAATATACGCATTACGATTTTAGACGTAGAGGGGGATCGTGTCAGCGTGGGCATTGACGCGCCGAAAGAAGTCCGTATCTTCCGCAGCGAGTTGCTTGACGACACGCTGCGCTCAAACAAGGAGTCTTTGGAATCGGCGAATTTCTCAATGGCGACGTTTAGGAAGAAACAGCAGAATCAATAAGAGCTGTCACGTTCCCTAGCACCCGGCGGGCGGTTGTCTTTCGACCTCCGGCTACGCTCACAGGTTCGCGGTACCTACGGTCTCCAAGCCAACCTGCCGGGGGTTTGGACAGCTCTCTTTTATGGGGGCGTACCGGCTTCGACGGGGATGTTGAGGCATAATAAGCGGGTCGTGGCGTCCACCACGTTAAAAGGGCATCTTTATAAATTAAAGAACAACAATAACAGAGCACTCGCAGCCGCGTAATGCGGCAGCCGTCCTGCCCGGAAGGACCACGAGCCGGGAATCCGTAGGGGTTTTCCCTATTAGGGTTGCACGGGGATCCGTCCCCGCGTAATGGGCGTCGTTTAGTGGTGAACGTGAGCCGGTTAAGCTTTGCGCCGGCCACGCCTTGGCGCCGGGAGGAGGGAATGTAAAGGGTTGTCTGCACCCGGAGAAATTTATGCGGATATGTTTTCGGACAGGGGTTCAACTCCCCTCGCCTCCACCACGCACACTCCCGCTGTCTGTGTGACGGCGGGAGCTTTGCTTATGTAGCGAAACCTACACCGCCACCGCCACCCTGTTCCTTTTGAAAAGCGGCTTGATGGGATGGTCTTCGACGAATGTCATAGGTTGCACTCCACGGGTAAAGGAAAAGGCCACCTTGAAGGTGACCTTTATATCGTCCTCGAAAACTTCGACCCGCTCAACGTAGCTTTGAATGAACCGCGCCACTTCTGGGATATTGCGCGTCTTAACGAAATGCTTAAAGTTGATTAGTGTCTCACGTATCATTCCTTCGGTGATCGGAGGGATTTCCGGCTGAACCTCACTTAATAGTTTTAGCTCGGATTCGAGCTTGATTTTCTCCGCCTCCAACCCGTTTAGCTTCTCCTTCATAGATGGTTGGTAGAGTCCATCGGATATGGCGGCGATAAGGTTATTCATTTGCTGGTTAATTCTATCTAGCTTCTTCCGTGTCTGAGGGATGATATTGGAAGATTGCACCGCTTGAGCTTGGATATGTTGGTTGAGTTTGGCTGTGAGCCGTGTGATTGCCGCGTCGTTGAAAAACCTTTTTTCCAGCAAGTCCAAAACAAGACCCTCTACATATTCGCGCCGTATCTCCTTATTATCACAGTCATGGGAACGTATACGGCGACCACAACGATATGTAACGTACAATGCTTTTTGCCGTCCGTTGCTTTTTCGGTTTCCCGTATACGCCGCTCCGCATTTTCCGCAGTAGATAAGCCCTGACAACAAGTACGGTTCTATCGCAACGTAGCGACCGGGCGCACGGGCATTCATACTCATGCGGACTTGGGCGGCATTGAAGGTTTCATGGGTGATGATGGAGGGGCAACCGCCTTCTATGCGTATGATGTCCTCAAACGGTTTGCTCTTGTTGTTATTGCGTCTGCGATTGATGTCATGCGCGGCGGCACGATTGAAGATATAGGTTCCCGTATATTTTTCATTGAGCAGTATGGAACGGATGGAATTCTTACCAAAGGAAACGCCCAGTTTTGTCTTGAACCCTGAGGAATTCAAGTCCTCACAAATAGCGGCATACCCTAATCCAGCATTGTATAGCTCAAATATCCGGCGGACAATAACTGCTTCATCTTCATCAATCTCTAGGCGTTTGGTTTCCTTATCAACCTTGTATCCTGTGGGAGGGATACCGCCTGTGTGCTGACACTTCAACGCCGTTTCCGTCATTCCTTTTTTTACTTCTCGTGCGAGGTTCGCGCTGTAATATTGCGCCATACCTTCGATGACACTCTCGAGGATGATGCTTTCTGGGCTATCGTCCAAGTTTTCCAAAACCGACACAACCCGAACGCCATTCATTCGGAGCTTACGCTTGTAAGAGGCGGAATCGTATTTGTCCCGGCTAAACCTGTCTAGCTTGTGGACAATTACCGTACTGAATTTACCTGTAGAGGACTCAGCTATCATGCGTTGAAATTCAGGGCGACGGTCTGTGGTCGCGGATTTTGCGCGGTCAATGTATTGGTCTACTATGGTCAATCCATTTCGGTTACAGTATTCGCCAATCGCCCGTATTTGGGCTTCAATGCTTTCTTCCCTCTGATTATCGGAAGAAAAGCGGGCGTACAGTGCGGCGGCGTTTTGGTTGGGACGATTCCTTTCTTTCACGGTATTTTTCACCTCTCTATTTTGATAAATGGTCTGCGGGCAAACGAGGCGGTTTACCCGCAGACGCCATAATTATATTAAGTCACTGAGTTTCTAATCATTACGGTCGAGCATTGCCAGAAGCAAATCAACAGCGGGTTCTAGGAATTCGGCGGCAACTTCTCTTGCTTGACTGGCTACAATAGACGCTTGGTCAAAGTTCTGTGCCATTGCGTCTGCTCTATCAATCTTTACAACACACGTATCTGTTAAAATATTCCTCACACTTCAAAAGGGAGTCTAGCGTCATCTTTTCTTGAGAGAAAATCGTTATCATCGGCATTAAAAGGCATGAGAGGGTACATATCGCCGTCCATAACGGTCTCAATAGGTTTCGTAGATAGGACGATGTGTTTGTGACCGTGTTTATAACCGTTCTCAATGTATACCCCTATCTCCTTCAAGATAGCCTTCTTCTCATTGAGACGCCTGATGAAGGCAGATGGGGTCATGGGGAATCGGTCAATCTTACCATCCAACGAAAACGTCTTGATGTCTTTGTAAACTACCGTGGGAGTCCCCTCGATTGATGGTATATTGACATCGGCAAGCGAATCCATATACGCCATAACAACATAGCAAAAAGAATCGTTCTGGAGGCTTTCGCGAGTGCTTAGGAATGTTGAGCGTTGAAAGTCTCGCAGATATTGCTCCCATCCGAAGCCTAACGCTTCAGCGACCGCGCAACCCCATTTGGCATACTCTGCCATACGAGGCAGAGCCGGAATAGCTAACGTCGGCTCAATCGCCATTGCTCTTGATATGGTTGTTAATACTCCACCGAATATCGTGGGGAGGTCGGCGTTGAACCTTTTCCATACCTCATTGTGGGGTATGCGCTTTTTGTCCTCGATCCGCGAGAGCTTGATGTTGAGGCACCGATCGAGTAGATCGGGAGCTTTTACCACGAGATTTGTGGCGGTGATGCCTACTCTGCTGTCAAGGATAAGACGCACCTCGTTGAAATTCGTGTACAGTTCTCTCGCGGTATGAACACCGCCTGTCACGCTGGAGCAAAGGGTATCCGAATTAGTTATCTCACTGAGATTGTCAAAGGCTGTAAAATGCTCCTTATTAAGGGCTATAGCGAGGTCAGTCAACTCCTTGTGCTGTGTGCGTAGCATTGTTACGGACTTATCCGCGATGGCTTTTATCATGGCTAGAAGGGTTGTCTTTGCACTGCCTTGTGACCCGGTGAGAATGAGTATCGGCGTTTGCAGTCTTGGGATGAAAAGGAGGCAAAGATGAACAATCAACAAGCGGTAGTCCATTTCATACTTGAGGTTGATGTGACTCCTCATTAGATGGACATTTCCGGGTAAAAAGGGAGCGACTTGCGGTATAACATCGGGGTTCCCCGCGAAGATTGGCGGAGTTTCATCTTTTGCGACACCCTTTGGATTGATTCGCACACAGTGACCCATATCACCCACATACGCATAGACGATATCGCCTTCATGGTATCCAACACGACGGTAGAGTTCTTGAACATTGTCATTGATCCGAGCGTACCCTGAAGCATAGCGTTGACAGATTTCCAGCTCTTGTGGAGAGAGGACGCTATCCCATATTTTCAATGAGGTCTCATCGCAGAAATCATGGAATTCTTTGGATTTAACGGAATACACCATGTTGCCGTAACGTATGTAAGGCGATTTATCTGTGCTTAGAACGAACTCGACGTTTTTCTTGAGCCATTCGTGCATGTCCGAGGGTTTGACAGAGGATTTGCTTATGACAGGCGGGTTTCCAATCGCTGAATTGGTAGTGAGAGCCTTCTCGACATTGGATGGAGTGCTTTCGGCTTTCGTTTTGGAAGAGGGAATGATCGTGGGATTAGCCACAGCTTCAGTTACACTGACGGATGAGGCGTCCACAGCTACTGCCTCTGTGTTGATTGCGCTTTCGTCTCCTTCGACGATATCCTCGTAATAGACATCGTCTGAATCTTCGCCAAAAGGAAGATACTGGTATCCGTCGCATTCTGCATTGGCGCGAGCGATTGCTTCTGATTCGCTCATCTCATTCGGATCGGGTGGCTTATAGGGGATACGGTTTCTTATCATGGTTATTCCTTTCTTGACTCGACCACCCATCTGGGACGGGTGTGCCCCTTTAGGGCACAGCCTTTACGGCTTTGTCGTTTGTCTGCTTTAACTATACATCAAGAAAGGCAAAATTGTTCCGGGGAAAAATGCAAGCATTTCACCCCGGAATTTATGAGAGCTTTTTTTGGGTCGTTATTCTGCGTTACCCTCTGTATATGCCTCTGAATTGATCTGCTTCAACTCAAGCATCAGCTCTGTAATTACCGTATCAAGATAAGTCTCTGTCGCTTCTATCAGTTTATGCCTTGTGTTGCTATACAGGTCATAATCATATATATTTTCAATTAGGGCATTATGTGCTTGCTTAACGAAAATGCTCTTTATACATTCGGCAATACTCGTGTATATCTGTCTTCCGTGTATTGGCGATATGGATACGGATATAACCAATTCCGTTACTGCCAAAAAATTTACAGCATCGAATATATCGGTTATTAATACACTGACATTTTCTCTGTGTCTATTACTCTTGCCGCTTTGCGCTTCTCTGTGTGGTTTTTTTGCCCTAGGTTTTGCCGCCGAAGGCTTTAATACGGACTTCAGAACCCCATCAGGATTGTCATAATCACTCATCAACCGACGGAGCAACAAAGTAGCTTCAATTGGAAGCGCGTTATCATCTTTGAACGAGGCGGTAGTAGAGCGGTATTTTTGATACAATGCAAAGAGCGGTCTAAGTCTTTTTTCTCTATCTCTGCATTTATCATAGAAGTCTATCGTCAATTCCTCTCCGTCATAATGTTTTATCGTATCGTCTTTGTGTAGCATTTTTAAGATGGTCTTAAATGCACTATCTATTATAGTTCTATAAATATATTGATAGAAATTTCGATCATTCGAAGATAATTTCTCTTCGGGGAAATCTGTTTTCAGTTTTTCAAGTAGCATATCCGCTTTGTCCGCGGGAATAAATTCGACTTTTTTGCCTAGCTTTTTGTAACTTGGACTAAGTATGCGAGTTACGAAAGACGGTATTACATCAGTTGCGACAAATACCGTCATCATTTTAATATTATCGGTTAGATTTGATACAGAGCATTTCTCCATAAAATTAAAAGTATTTGTTCGTAGCCCTTCATCATTGTTGATTGACATATTTGTGGATAATATTTCTGATATGTCTGTTTTCCGCATTGATTTCACCTCCTGAGAGGGATTCTACCAAACATCAAGGAGCATGTCAACAGGTTCGCCGTCTCGACTGTGAAAAAGCCACGGCATTCAATATTACTTGCCGACGTGATAAAGTCCTTGCGAGAGCTATACTTTCAGCGTTCACGTCGGCACGTCGGCATTTTTCGGCAGAAACAGGATAGCCCCATGCCGGAGCTATCCTGTCTTTTTTACCCCTCGTTCCAGTTTACGCCATTATTACAGAAATACTTACCAGGGTTTTCGTTGAAAGCAAAACCCCATACAGAAGCTCATTTCTCTTTACTTTTGCAATTGGATGGACATTATAACCCTACACTCTTGGGGGCTTTTTACCTGTCGATACAATCCTGTTTGAAGCGTCCCGTTTCAAATACCCTCGGTTCATCAGTTCCGGTACAAAGTATTTTCTTTTTGCCGGGTCTGCTCGGCTGAACATCTGCACCAACTGAGCGTCTGAGTAGCGGCTAAATGCATTTGATGATGTGGAAGCTTTCGTGGTATTCTT
>QMCE01769470.1_pt1 | contig 26460 bp, 21 predicted proteins | sample 1821851 | NCBI WGS metagenome assembly QMCE01 (sample SAMN09453174, study PRJNA476694) | Termite gut metagenome, whole genome shotgun sequencing project. | isolation source: worker | host: Odontotermes sp. | place: South Africa:Pretoria | collected 2016-01-28 | reverse complement strand
ACCCTCAAGCCGGCCGGCGCTGGCACCCCTGGTCCGGGCATCTCTTACCATGCGGCGCAGCAGCCTGCTGTCGGTGGTCGGTATGCGGTTATGGCCGTCCACGTTCAAGCCGGTCAGGGCACTGATATAGATCTTATATTTGCTTTCTTCCGGCAGCGAAACCGAAGTCTGGGGATTGAGGCCGTGGATCCCTTCGATTACCAGAATATCATCCGACCCCAGTTTTTTCCGTTTGCCCCGGTACTCTCTTCTTCCAGTTAAGAAATTGAAGCTGGGCAGCTCAACCAGATGACCGGCCAGCAGGTCGCTCATATCCTGATTAAACTGGGCCACGTCGATGGCTTCCAGGCATTCGTAATTATAATCTCCGTTTTCGTCCCGCGGCGTATGCTCCCGGTTGACAAAATAGTCATCAAGGCCGATCGGATGGGGCGTCAGGCCGTAAGACTTGAGCTGTATCGCCAAGCGGTGTGAAAAAGTGGTCTTGCCAGAGGAGGAAGGGCCGGCGATCATCACGAATTTGACGTCGCTGCGGTTGACAATGTCCTGGGCTATCTCCCCGATCCTTCTTTCCTGCAGGGCCTCCTGAACTAAAATCATGTCGTTAATTTCGCCGCGGCAGATCACGTTATTCAGATCGCCTACCGTAGTGACGCCCATCTTGCGTCCCCATTCCTCGGCCTGCATCAAGGTGTTGAATAATTTCTCACGAGGTTCAAAGAAGGCGATTTTATTGGGGTCGCTCTGCTCCGGCAGCAACAGCATCAAGCCGCCCTCAAAAGCAAATACGTCGAAAAACTTGATATAGCCGGTACTGGGCAGCATAAATCCGTAATAATAATCGTAATAGCCATTCAGGCAATAAATATTGACCGCCGAACTTCTCCGGAAACGGAACAGCTTCTCTTTATCAGCCATATTACGCTCTTTGAACAATGCCAGCGCCTCTTCCATGGGATAGGATTTCTTGACGATGGGAATATCCTCTGCAACCATCTCGTTCATTTCTCTGTTGATTGCCTTGACATCCGATTCGCTCAGCTTGCGGTCGCCGCCAAGGCTACAATAATAACCGTGGCCGATGGAAAATGACACAGTTACCGTTTCTGCGGCCTGCGGTCCGATCACCTGCTCAATGGCCGCCATCAGCAGCATAACCGCCGAACGTACATAAGCCTTGTGACCTATCCCGTCACTTAACGTAATAAAAGACAGCTCACAGTCTTTTCGCAATGTCTTGTGCAGCTCCCTGATCTTACCGTTCTCGGTCACCAGCGCAATCAGATTGTCATACCGTTCCTGATACTCAAAAGCAATCTGCTCAAACGAAATGCCTTCATTGTATCGTTTTTCGTCCCCATTGATAAAAACTTTGATCATTAGCGATTCCTCCGGCGGTTATATATTTTTATAAATTATATACAGACAGGTTACACAATATAGCCCGGGGCTTCTTCTTGGGCTTCATAGACGGTAAGAGCCGGAAGCTCGTGCTTAAAGAACTCGGTCAGATTGGTTACAAATATCTTTTCCAGGCCATAATGCCCGGCATCTATCAATGAGATATTCTGTGCCATGGCATCGAGACTCATGTGATGCTTGACATCTCCAGTAATCAGGACTTCCGCGCCTGCCCGCACCGCTTTCGACAGGGCACCGGAATATGAACCAGGGACAATAGCCGCCCTCTCAATCATCTGTTCCCTGTCACCATATACTTGTACATAGTCAAGCTTGAATTTTGATTTTACCGCCTCGGCACATTCCCTTAAGGTCATGATATGGGGTAGCCTGCCGACCCTGCCGATCCCTTCTTGCGAAATATTATCTTCATACGTGACATCCAGCACCTGTCGGTTGTGAAGATGCAAGAGATCTGCCGCCGCATCGGCCATGCCCATGACGTCATAATTAGTGTGCATGGCATAATAACAGATATCGCTGCGGATCAGCTTATAAACGCGCCGCCCGATGAAATCTTCATTCACAATCCGGTTCAGCGGCTTAAATAGGAGCGGGTGATGGGTCAGCAGCAGATCCGTCTGTTCACGAACCGCCTGCGCTATCACCGCATCACTCGGATCTACTGCAAGGCACACCTTATTGATCTCTTTATCCTGCCTCCCCAGCAAAAAACCGGTATTATCCCAATCCTCTGCAAAAGAAAGCGGCGACATCTGTTCGAGTTTTTCCATTACCTTACTAAATCTCATATCTCCCCTTTCATTTCATTCCCGCATATCATTTCTGCACATCATTCCCACACATCATTTCCGCACAGGTAGTTATGCCCATTCCGAAAGTATCCTCTCGATTTCATCCACTTCTTCCTGTAATTCACGAATCCGCTTATGTTTGCGTAATTCCAGGCCTTTTTCGGCCGCATTCATTGCAGCATTGCCGTTATTGATTTTGCGGATGATGTCCTCGTGATGATCCAAAGTGCGGCATAAATATTGTCTCAGTACCGGATGCCGCTGTTTCAGAAGCAGTCCTCCCCATCGGTCTTCTTGATTGAAAGCGTCAGCGTGTCCTGTCATAGCTGGTAAAACATTCGCCGCATCAGGCCGGGCTTTCGCAGCACCCGGCAAATCCTTCGCAACGCCAGGCTGGGCTTTCGCAGCACCCGGCAAATCCTTCGCAACGTCCAGCCGGACTTTCATAAGGAAATAATACTTACCATCTTCAAACACGATTTCCTCAGCACCGACCACATATCCGGCACTGCGGAGAAAACGGCGAAACTCAGGGATTTCCGACTGGGGCTGCAGAATAAGCTCCTGAAACTTTGCGGTCTTTGTCGGTTCCGCACTGATGATATCCTTCATCAGGCGCCCTCCCATGCCGGCTATGATCAGCGTATCCGCCTCACCGGCCCGGAGTTCCTTGATGCCGTCTGATAATCTGGTTTCTATGTAACTGTTAAGGTTCCTCTCCCGGATGTGCTGATCGGCACGTTCCAAAGGACCGCGGCGGATATCCATAGCAATCGCCCGCTCGCTGATGCCTTGCTCGATCAGGTAAATGGAAACCCAGCCATGGTCACAGCCCACATCACAGACGCGGTTTCCCGGGGTCACCATATCGGCGGCAGCCTGAAGTCGTTTGGAGAGAACGGTTTTTTTCATCACTCCGGTCATCGGCCCGGTCACCGGTCCCGTCACCAGTCCCGTCATCATTCCCGTCATCAGTCCAGATAATCCTTTAATTTACGGCTGCGGCTCGGATGCCTTAATTTGCGCAGGGCCTTGGCTTCTATCTGGCGGATGCGTTCTCTGGTCACGTTAAATTCCTTGCCGACCTCTTCCAGGGTTCTGGCGCGGCCGTCGTCGAGACCGAAACGGAGGCGGAGCACTTTCTGTTCCCTTTCCGTCAGGGTGCCCAGCACTTCGACCAGCTGTTCCTTAAGCAAGGTGAAAGCCGCCGCATCGGCAGGGACGGGGACGTTGTCGTCTTGGAATAAAATCGCCCAGATGGGAATCTTCCTCTTCGCCGATCGGGGTCTCAAGGGAAACCGGCTCCTGAGAAATCTTCAGGATTTCCCGTACCCGCTCCACCGGCATCGCCATGTCTTCGGCGATTTCTTCCGGAGTGGGTTCACGTCCCAGCTCCTGAAGCAGCTGCCTGCTGACGCGGATCAGCTTGTTGATGGTTTCTACCATATGAACCGGGATGCGGATGGTTCGCGCCTGGTCGGCAATGGCTCGGGTAATGGCCTGTCTGATCCACCAGGTGGCATAGGTAGAGAATTTATATCCTTTGCGGTAATCGAATTTTTCAACAGCTTTAATCAGACCCAGATTGCCTTCCTGAATCAGATCCAGAAAAAGCATCCCGCGGCCCACATATCTTTTGGCAATGCTGACCACAAGGCGAAGATTGGCTTCGGCCAGCCGTTTTTTCGCTTCTTCGTCGCCCAGTTCCATCTTCCTGGCCAGCTCGATTTCTTCCTCGGCGTTGAGCAAGGGAACTTTACCGATCTCTTTCAGATACATCCTGACAGGATCTTCGATACTGATGCCATCGGGAACCGACAGGTCGATACTTTCCACATCTACTTCGTCTTCCTCGGTGAGAATGATTTCTTCGTCCTCGATTTCATCCCCCTCGGTAATCCGCAGCACGTCTACGCTGTTTTGTTCCAAAGCTTCCATGATCTTATCAAACTGTTCTTCTTCCAATGTCATATCAGAAAAATGATCATTGATCTCCTGATATTCTAAGACATTTTTTTTCTTTTTGGCATTGGCAAGAAGATTTTTAAGCTTCTCGTCAAATTTTGCCTGTGTAATTTCGTCCATTTCGTTTACCCTTTCTGGTTTCTATATGACAATTTAATATGTCTATTGTTCCCTTAGTCAAAGGAAATATGCGTTTTACTAAGTTCTTCCAACGCCTTTTTACCGGCTATTACCTGGCTGATGGCCTCGACATCGCTTCCCAGTTTCGCGGAGTAATGGTCATAACTGTGCTTCTTGACCGCATAAACAATATCGTTAAAAGCCTTTTCCTGTTCTGCCTTGGTGGTCAGCTCCGCCAGCCTGGTATTAAAAAGGGCGGCGGCTTCACGCTGCTCCTCTTCGTCTCCGAAAAGGCTGATGATGGCTGCCGGGTTGCATTCTCCTGCCTCAAGGCCGGCAAACAGCCTGTCCGCCGCCTTCCGGTAAAGCTCCACGGTAAAATCCGCCGGTGAAAGGAGGCTGCGGATCCGCGGATAAAGCGAAGGCATATCGCTGATCCAGGTAAGCAGGAGCTTCTGGGACTTCTTAGCCTGGTCTTCGGGAGTGCTCTTGCTGCTGATACCGGAGCGGGGACGCTCCACCGGTCTGGCAAGACCGGTTCGGGCCGCATAGGACAGCACCAGCTTGCGGAGGCTGTCAAAGCCGATATGGTATTTGTCCGCTGTCGCTTCCATGTAGTTCTCGCGCTCTACCTCTTCCTGGATAAGGCACAGTTTCTTAGCGATCTCCCGATGGAACCTGGTCTTGGACTCCGGATCTTTACTGTCAAACTCTTTTTCCAGGATCCGCAGCTCAAAGAAAAAGCTGTTCTCCGCGCTGCCGATCCGCTCTTCAAAGGCCGCCGGACCCATGTTTTGGATAAACTCGTCCGGATCCTTGTACGGCTCCAGATTCAAGACCCTGGCTGTCAGCCCGGTTTCCTTCAGGATCGTGATGGCCCGCAGAGCGGCATTAACACCCGCGCCGTCACTGTCATAAGCCAGAACTGCCTCTTCCGTGTAACGGCGGAGCAGATTGGCCTGCCCGGCGGTAAAGGCCGTGCCCAGCGAAGCGGCCGCCTGCGTAAAACCGGCCTGATGAAGGGCAATCACGTCCATATAGCCTTCACAGAGGATCAAATGGTTCTTTCTCGCTGTCCTAGCCATATTAAGCCCGTACAGGTTCCGGCTTTTATCAAAAATCATCGTCTCCGGGGAATTGAGATATTTGGGGTTCCCGTCTCCCATGACCCGGCCGCCGAAGCCGATGACACGGTGGTTGATGTCCTGGATGGGAAACATCACCCGGTTCCAGAATTTGTCATGAAGCCCCATTCTTTCATCAAAGGAAGCCAGACCCGCCTCTTTCATCAGCTCGTCGTCATAACCCCTGCTGCGCAGGTATCTCACCAGGTCATCACTGGTCACATGGGCGAAACCGAGCCCGAATCGCTTGATGGTCTCCTCGGTCAGCTGCCGGTTCTTTAGATAGCGGTATCCGATCTGCCCCTTATCGCTCTTTAACTGGAAGTAAAAGTATTTGGCCGCCTCTTTGTTGATTTCCAGCAGCCTGGACTTCTTCCCTTCCTTCTTCTTCATTTCTTCTGAATACTCCAGCTCCGGAAGCCGCACCCCGGCCTTGTCCGCCAGCAGCTTTACCGCCTCCGGAAAAGAATAGTTCTCATATTCCATAATAAAGGTAAACACATTGCCGCCCGCGCCACAGCCAAAGCAATAGTACATCTGCCTGATACCGGACACGGAAAAAGAAGGTGACTTCTCATTATGAAAAGGGCACAGGCCAAAATAGCTGCTCCCTTTTTTCTGAATCCTCACATAACCGGAAATCACGTCAACGATGTCATTTTTCATCCGTACTTCTTCGATTAATTCTTCAGGATAATACATTTTTCCCCGCCTTAACTTCTCAATCTGCTTAACCGTGCCATGATTTCGGGACAAAAAGCTCGTCGTATTTTGCAATCGCAAAGCGGTCGGTCATCGCCCCCAGATAGTCACAGACAATCTGGGCCGGCGAATCGCCCAGTTCCAGAAGCTTCCTTAAATCATCGGGAAGCCGGTCCAGATGCTTCATATAATATTCATAAAGGGTTTCCATAAGGTTTTCAGCCTTTATTTCCTCGTTCTTAGCTTCACTGTTCCGATAAACACGTTCAAACATAAACTCCCGCAGTTTTTTCATCGCTGCATCGACAGGCGACGACAGCATAATATCATTTTGCCCATAACTGGTGGACACCAAGTCATGGATAAAAAAGTCCAGCCGGTCACCGGTAGTCTCTCCTACTGCTTCCCGGACATCCCGTGGTACGTCGGCTTCAGTCAAGATCCCGCCCCGGACGGCATCATCCATATCGTGATGCATATAAGCGATCTTATCGGAAAAACGGACAATCTTTCCTTCCAGCGTGGCTGGCTCTCCGTCGGTCTGATGATTGCGGATCCCGTCGCGGACCTCGACGGTGAGATTCAGTCCCTGGCCGGCTTTTTCCAACACTTCCACGACGCGGACGCTCTGTTCGCTGTGACTGAACCCCAGCGGGCACAGCTTGTTTAACGCCCGCTCACCCGCATGGCCAAAAGGAGTATGCCCAAGATCATGGCCCAGGGCAATGGCCTCAACCAAATCTTCATTGAGACGCAAGGCCTTGGCAATGGTCCTGGCATTCTGGGATACTTCCAGCGTATGGGTAAGCCGCGTCCGGTAATGATCCCCTTCGGGGGTCAGGAACACCTGCGTCTTGTCTTTCAGGCGGCGGAAAGATTTGCTATGGAGAATACGGTCGCGGTCGCGCTGATAAACCGGACGGATGTCACACTGTTCTTCTTCCCGCATACGTCCCATGCTGTCGGCGCTGTGAGCAGCATAAGGGCTCAAATATTCTTTTTCCCTTTGTTCTAAAGCCTGACGAATATTCATCCGCAGATCCTTTCTATGTTTGTATGTAGTTTGTATGTATGGTTTGTATTATTGTACGAAACTTTATCAATATGTAGCAGTTTACTGAGCCGCGAAAGCATTCGTTCTAGCTTGGCTCGGTTTTTTCAGCACATTGATCTCTCACATTTTTAATATTCGGCATTATTTGATGGAATCCTTTATTTTTTTATTTCGTCACTGAAAGTTATCAGAGATATCGTCGGAAATTATTCGACATTATTAGAAGCTGTTTAAAGGTCATAACCAACTTGAGTTTAATTTATGTAAGTTATATCTCGGTTTTTATTCATTCAAGTAACTAATTAGCTTTTCAACAAGTTCGACTTCTCTGCTGATCTCTTCTAAGGAAACACTGATGCATCAGTATTTCCTTAGACGCTCTGCGGGATGCGCACGGATTTACAGGGGAAACTGGCACTTTGTGCCATAAATCCGGCGCGGGAAACGCTGCATCAGCGTTTCCTAAAATTTTTTATCTGGTAAGGTTACATCATGGTTGTATAAATTAATTGAGCTTTAGAATTTTATGATAGAATAAATCAATGATAAATTTCAGAAGCAATGGATGAAGCTTTACATTCGTTACTAACGGCAGATTTCATAGATAAATTCCGCATTGCGTTCCATTGCTTCATAAGCTGCCTTAAAAGGTGACATCTGATAGACATGCCACATCCCCTTCTGGATGTCGATCTTTGCCGCAACATCGGCTTTCAGCAGCTTTTTATAAAGTTCTGTGGCATCGCTCAGCAGAATCTCATTGTCACCTGTCTGGATATAAACCGGCGGCAGTCCGTCAAAATCACCGAACAGCGGCGAAATAAAGGGATCTGCCGGATTAAACGCTGCTCCCACATAATTCCCAATCATCCTGTTGATATATTCCCTGCTCAAGATCGGATCAAGCTCAGCCTTCGTTTCATGGCTTTCCCCAGCCAAGGTAAGGTCAGTCCAGGGCGACATCAGCACCAAGCCACGTGGCAGCAGACGCCCCTGATTCTTAAGCTTGAGCACCAGCGCAAGGGCCAGATTGCCTCCCGCCGAATCTCCCGCCACTATAACATCTCTCGCCCCATACCCCAGAAACATAAGATAATCCCACGCCCGCAAGGCATCCTCTATGGCGGCAGGATAAGGATGTTCCGGTGCCAGACGGTAATCAAAGCAGAATACGTCCATGGAAGTGGATGATGCCAGCTTACTGGTTAGGGTCCTGGCATATAACCGGCTGCCGGTAGAGTAACCGCCGCCATGGCAATACAAAATCACGGTCTTTTTCATATGGGCACGGTTTACACTGACCCATTCCGCCCCCATAGCTTCGATGTGGATTTCTTCAAACTTGATTTCCCTGCTGTTGCCAAAGATCGCCCCCAGCTGGTTCTGAGACTGACGATGCTTACTGATATCGTTATTCTCTACCAGTCCGTGAACCCTCTTGATAAAATTCATCAGGCTGTGATTCAAGTTTTCCTCTTGTCTCGCCCGCCCCGGCCTCTTGTCCAGAATCGACATATATTCCTCCTATTACGACCAACTACTATTTCACTGCCTGAATGTTAATACGCCTGAAATGCTCAAAACATCTGCCATCCGGCTGAAGGGATTTTTCCATCATTAACTTAATAAAGCTGTCACGGAAACTGTCCTTTAAAGAAGCCGGCACTTGCTTGATAAACGGCACGATCGAAGGCTGGTCGATCCATTTTATCATTTCTTCCGCATCGGAAAAATACCGATCAACATTTTCATGCTCTAAGCTGACCGTGATAAATTCCGTATCCGCCAGTAATTCCTCATATTCCGTTTTTGTGGGCATGAACCAGGGCCATTCAAAACTCTGGAAGTATTCCCGATACAATTCACTGTCGATCATGGCCCGGGCGGTTTCATTAAAGAGTGCGCAAGTACCGTCCCCGGCAAAATTCCATGCGATCCGGCCGTTTGTTTTCAAGGCTTTGTAGCTGGATTGCAATAATTTCTGGTGATCCTTGACCCAGTGCAGTGCCGCATTAGAATAAATGATATCAAATTGATCCACAAAATTCATGTCATTTACATCCATAAGAAGAAAGGACAGATTGTCTCGCTCAATTGTCTTCGCCACATCGATCATTCCGCGTGAAGCGTCAATGCCGACCACTTTACCGGAAGGTACTAGTTCTGCCAGCTGCTCTGTCAGTATCCCTTCACCGCAGCCGATATCCAATATTGTTTCATTGCCGGAAAGTTTCAGACTGGATATTAGTTTGTTGCCCCACTCTTTTTGGTGTTTCGATGCTTGCTTGTACTTTTCTCCGTTAAATTCAAACGTACTCATGTGATTTTGCCTTTCTTCTGTGGTTATAAGTGATTCTACGTTTTATATTACTCTGGGTTTTAGATATTTACAACTATAACTTTTATTGTTTGGCGGTCATGTGCTTTTGCTTTTGCTTTTGTCGGGTTTGACGGTCATCGCCATATTGCCCAAGTATCATCGGCCCCGGTGACTTGCGGGATAAAATTAGTTAATCTTAGTTTCTCACAAAACGAAAAACTAGTGTTGGGCGGCCACGGATGGCAGACCAAGTCATCACGCGCCAAGGAGGGCGCTGGATGACGACACGGGCGCTGCCAATATGTTGGGTGAGAAACTTAGATTCACTTATTTTCGGGAGCCGGAACCGGGGCCGATGATGCTTGGGCAATATGGCGATGACCGCTCAAGCATCACAACTATAAGGCTTGATTTTAGGCTGAATTTAGACTTTTTTTTTAACATTGCAGAGCTGCCACATGCATGATATACTGTATAGGCAATCCCTCCAGCCAAGCATAGCGTGCATAGTAGTAGAGCAGTATGGCAGTATGGCAGCATTGTTGCATGAAGGCCACGTTGTATCGCCGCAGGAGCACAATTTGAAGCAAATGACCCGAAAGTTGAAACCGAAAAAAATATGGTACAAGCTGGATCTCTCAGCTATCGTCTACCCCACGCTGCAGCGCAAGGATTTTTCTTCCGTGTACCGGCTTTCTGTCGTCCTGAAAGAGCCGATCATCCCGGACATCCTCCAGCAGGCGGTAGACATCGCCCTGCCGCGCTTTCCCACCTATAAGACGGCAATCCACAAAGGGGTATTCTGGCGTTATCTGGAAACCAATCACCGGCCGGGGCCGTTTGTGCAGGCCGACATCAAGAACCCCTGTATGCCTATGCCGTTTAAAGCCAACAACCGTTACCTGCTGCGCTTCTACTATCACAATTGCCGGATCTCCATGGAAGCCCACCACTGCCTGGGCGACGGCAGCGGCGGGATGTGTGTCCTTGTTACCGTGACCGCCATCTATCTCCGCCTTCTGGGAAACACGGTTTCCAACGGCGGTTTTGTCCTTGATATTGATCAGGAGCCTGATCCCGGCGAATTGGAAGATGCTTATATGAAGTATGCCAATGCCCAGGTGCGGCCGCCCCGCCCCGGTGAAAAGACTTATCGGATCAGGGGCACGAAAGAGCCTTTTTATACCTTGAATATTATTGACGGCATTATGTCAGTTAAAGAAGTGCTGGCTGTAGCCGGAAAGTATCAGGCTACCATCACAGAATATCTGAATGCCGTTTTGCTGTATGCCCTCTTAAGAAAACAGCAGCAGGAGCAGCCGGCCCGGCCAAAACCGGTTCGCATCGCCATGCCGGTGAACCTGCGGCGGTTTTTTGCTTCTAAGACGCTGAGGAACTTTATTTCGATGGTTTATCCCGGTATTGATCCCCGGCTGGGCGACTATGAGTTTGAAGAGATTATAACCCATGTCCATAATTACATGCGTTATTATATCAATGAGAAGTTTCTGCGGGGAGACATTACGACCAATGCCGCTACCCAGCGGCATCCGCTGATCCGGGTCGTACCGCTTTTTTTAAAGGATTTTGTGGTGCGGTCTTTTTATACCAGGGTGCAGGACCGTTTTTCTTCAGCCGGGCTGACTAATATGGGAGCAATGAAACTTCCGGCTGATATGGAAGCCTTGGTGGAACGCTTTGATATTTATATGGGACAGCCTTTTTCTTCCCGTACCAACTGCGCCATTATCAGCTTCGGGGATGTCTTGACAATCAATTTTGCCAGCAGTATCATCGAAGCGGACGTGGAGAGATATTTTTTCTGTCGGCTGATTCAGGACGGTATCCATGTGAAGATTGAAAGTAACCGGAAACAGGAAACAGAGCAGATTAGAAGATGAATAATAATGGAGAAAATTTATGTCGTATTGTGTGAACTGCGGAGTTGAACTGGACCGCTCCCTTAGCCGGTGCCCTTTATGCAGTACTGCGGTAATCAATCCCGCCGCTTTGCCCGGGAAAAGCCAAACGGAAAACAGCACTGCCCCTTTTCCTGAGAAAAAGGGGCAGGTTGAAGAGATCAACCGCCATGACCTAGGGCTGCTGATTTCTATTGTCTTGGGCGGTACCGCTTTCAGTTCGCTAATGCTGAATCTGTTTGTGATCAGGGGCAGCTGGTGGTCGCTGCTGATTATCGGAGCGTGCGTCATCCTTTTTTTCCTGCTCTTTCCCGCATTGATATATACGAAAACACCGATCTATGTTTCGTTGCTGTTTGACGGACTCTCTACGGTGCTATATCTATATTTTATTTCTTTCATTACGGTTTCTAAGGCTTGGTTCTACGGACTGGCTGTGCCGATCGTAGTCCTGGTGATGGTACTGGTGCTGATCTTTGTCTGGCTCCTTAGATCCTTTAAGGTAACGATGCTGACTACCGGACTTTACTTTTTTACTGAAACCGCTTTGCTCTGTGTCGGCCTGGAACTGCTGATCGACCGCTATCTGGGATTGGATTTCCGGATTTTTTGGTCGGCTATCGTTTTCACTGTATGCGCCGTCATCGATTCCGCCCTGATTACCGTGCTGTCACGCCGCCGTCTGCGCGACGCAGTCCGCAAACGCTTGCATTTTTAATCCGCCTGCATATAATAGGTATAAAATATGTAACGGTTTTATTGACGTTGCAGCTATCATAAGCAGGTGAGATATATATATGGATCAGAATCTAAATTATCAATGTTCACAGCCATGCCCTACCACGGACTATGGCCCCAATCCCTATGTCGTGGATATAGAGCAGGCAACCCTCAATAACCCCAATTACCGGACTGCCCTGTGGACTGGCGGATTACTTCAGGTAACACTGATGTATATTCCGGTAGGCGGTGAAATCGGTCTGGAAGTCCATCCTGATACGGATCAGTTCCTGCGTATTGAAGCCGGAAACGGACTTGCCCAGATGGGAAGCTGCAGTGATTCGTTGAATTATCAATGCCATGTATACAGCGGCGATGCCATCACAGTTCCGGCCGGAACATGGCATAATGTAACAAATATCGGAAATGAACCGCTCAAGCTGTACACTATCTACGCGCCGCCGCATCATCCCCATGGCACCGTCCAAAGGACGAAAGCGGATGCGGATGCAGCGGAAGTTGCTCATTGACTGCCTCCCCGTCACTTGTGGGCTGACTGAGTAATCAGCTCCCCGGGATAACCTACTGATACTAAAACAGCCGTTTTCTTTACCATGGATACAGAGGTAAAGAAAACGGCTGTCACAGTTAATCACGTCGGGTAGTATTTTCAATCAACCACTCCATATTCTACAATAACAAAATCATCAAAGTGAGCGGTACCGCTTCCGAAAAATCGATCATTTACTGTATTGAATGAAATAACTTTATCATTTGTCAATACCTTAAAATAGGTATCTCCTAATGCATTATTGCTTCTGCCAGTGACTGTAACACAATATTTATATGTTTTACCATTAGACTCATAATAGCTAGTACCGTTTTCATTTATCTCTTCGTAACTTACCTTATATTCGTCCGATGTATTATCACTAGCGAAATCACTTTTACATCCGGATACGGTAAATAAAATTAATAATAAGAGAATTTTCTTCACAATTATTTCCTCTCCACACAAAACGGTTGCTATCTTCCATAAAACTTGACAGATAATGGTATAAAAAAGTACGGACAATTGCCTATCCCATGTTCGACCAGACTTTGTTCTCCCCATTTAGATCTAATTGCATTACCAGTTAATCGAATAACGTTTCCGCTATGTTCTTGGCCTATTCCGGGATAGTATGCTTTTTGCCCTGTTGCAGAAGGATTGTCGCTGTTTTTTAATGTGTAGCTTCCATCAGTCATATATGCAGAAGGGTCATTCATCCAAACGTAAGTGTTGTCATCCCACGCATAAGCATGACAATTATATTTTATTGTTGCGTCTCCAACAACGGTTGCTCCTGAATATGTGTTTTCAATAACGGTTTTTATTACCTGTCTGTTATTATATGCAGTATCGGTTCCTGTTCTGAGAATAATAGGAACTTGTGTTCCATTTGGAGTAATTGCATTACCAGAAATATCAAAGGTTGTAATTGACTGCTGTTCTACAAGGCTTTCATAATATGCAGAAAAGGATAAGGAAGGGTATGTTGCTGAATTGCTTAGCTGGATCTCATAATTATATTGTACAAGCTCCATTAACTCTCTCACTTCTATTTTACTCATATTGCTGCTGATTTCCGGCTGTGCTAAGATTGATTCCAGATAAAGTAAATCCAATAAAGCTTCAAACTGCGCCTGTTCACTTCGCAAACTCGTTACTTTGCTTATGTTATATTCTCTATATGACTTGAGTAAATATGAACCAGCATCTGGTCTAGATAATAATTCTCTTAAACCATTAAAATTCTGTTCAACAGCTTCAAATCCTTCTTGAAAGGAATTGTAAAATATCATGTCTACAAATAGTGGATATGATAACACGATGTCTATCAACGCCTCTGTCCCCATATTTTCTAAAACAGTATCTGGGATTTGTAATGCCAAGACTTGTTCTCCATGATTTAGATTTAGCCATTCGTTCATACCTGGCTCGATTGGATATTGAAATTCTGTGGTATACTCAGAAATACTTGATGCTGTTATAGGCACGTTTGTATATATTAAAACAGTGCAGATAACGATTAATATTCTTTTCATTCTTTTCATTTTTTTCATTTTTTTCGTCCTTTCTTTTGTAATTAGTTGTACAAATTAATTATAACACTTTTCCTGTAAAAAACAAATTAAATTGTATATATATAAGAATCCTCCCAGAAAAGAGTATAATGCCATGTTTATCAAAAAAGTTGTATCTTCTTCTTGAATCACAAATAGTTTAAGTACAAATATCATCATTAACTTGCCTTTTTTGAGTTCCTATGATATTCTTATGGCAATTTAGACCGTATAGAGACAACTGAAAAGTTAACTGTCAAAAGATGAGTATAGTGACTGTGATGTATAATTCTGATCTTTCTGAAATATATATTGAGCATCAAGGACATCCGTTTTAACTCTGGGAAGGAGTATAAAAATGGTCTGGATTAACAAAAATAACAATAAAGTCATTCGTAATGCTGCAGCAATCGCCTTGGCCGGCAATATTTTTCTGGCTGTCCTTAAGATACTTGCCGGCACCTTATCAAACAGCTTTTCCTTGGTCAGCGACGGTATCGACTCATCAGCCGATGCCCTGATCAGCATAATCACCCTTATCGTTGTACGGTTCATGTCCAAGCCGGCCGATGCAGGGCATCCTTGGGGACATGGCCGGGCTGAGACGGTTACGACTGCTTTTTTTTCATTCCTGCTCTTCTTTATGGGCGGCCAGCTGGTAATCAGCTCACTGACTTCATTACTCTCCGAAAGCCAGACCCCGGCCCCTTCCTTCCTAGCTGTCGTCATTACCGTCATTTCCATCATAGGCAAGGTACTCCTTGCCTTATGCCAGTTCAGTCTCGGTAAACGCGCTGATTCCGGCATGATAATAGCCAATGCCAAAAATATGGCCGGCGACGTCCTCGTCTCCGGCGGGGTCTTGGCAGGCCTGATCATCTCCGCTCTCACCGGCTCCGGCTATGCCGACCTCATCATTGCCGGGCTGATCGGGCTCTGGATCATTAAGACGGCGGTCGGGATTTTCCTTGAGGCCAATCTGGAACTGATGGACGGCAACAGCAGCACGGAACCCTATCAGGTCATCCTTGATGCCGTCAGCTCCGTAGAAGGAGCCGGCAATCCGCACCGTGCCCGAATGCGGCGTGTCGCCGGTTTCTGGGACATCGACCTGGATATCGACGTGAACCCGGAAATCACTGTCTATGAAGCCCATGAAATCGCCTCACAGGTCGAGGAAGCAATCAAACAGCGGCTGGAAAATGTCTTTGATATCATGATCCATGTCGAGCCGCAGGGAGACGATAATGACGAGACCTTCGGCTTGTCGGAAGCAATGATGCGGAGCAGACTTGAAAATGGAAAGAAAATAGGGTCTGAACGGTCTGAACAGTAACAGAAAAAGATTACAAGATGTAAAAAACAAACAATAATTAGTTGGCAGACCTACCTGCCTATGATATACTTGCAATGGTAATATTTTAATACATAGGAGGAGCTATATGCCGCAAAGAACAGACATCCATAAGATACTTATTATCGGCTCCGGGCCGATCATCATCGGTCAGGCCTGTGAATTTGACTACTCCGGCACCCAAGCCTGCAAAGCGCTGCGGGCGCTGGGTTACGAGATCGTGCTGGTCAACTCCAATCCGGCCACGATCATGACCGATCCTGAGACTGCCGATGTCACTTATATAGAGCCGCTCAACAAGGAGCGCCTGGAACAGATCATCGCCAAAGAAAGGCCGGATGCCCTGCTGCCCAATCTGGGCGGCCAGTCGGGCCTCAATCTTTGTTCCGAGCTGGCCAAGGCCGGCATCCTGGAAAAATACCAGATCAAAGTCATCGGTGTGCAGGTGGATGCCATCGAGCGCGGCGAAGACCGGATCGAATTTAAGAAAGCGATGGACGAGCTGGGGATTGAAATGGCCCGCAGCGAGGTCGCTTACAGCGTCGAAGAAGCCTTGGCGATTGCCGACCGGCTGGATTATCCGGTGGTGCTCCGGCCGGCCTATACGATGGGCGGCGCCGGCGGCGGCCTGGTCTATAACCGCGAGGAACTGATGACGGTCTGTTCCAGAGGCCTGCAGGCCAGCCTGGTCGGCCAGGTCCTGGTAGAAGAATCGATCCTCGGCTGGGAAGAACTGGAGCTGGAGATCATCCGGGACTCGGAAAACAATATGATTACGGTCTGTTTTATCGAAAATATCGATCCGCTCGGTATCCATACCGGCGATTCTTTTTGTTCCGCCCCGATGCTGACGATATCCGACGCATGTCAGCAGCGGCTTCAGGAACAGGCTTATAGGATCGTGGAATCTGTCGAAGTGATCGGGGGCTGTAATGTGCAGTTTGCCCATGACCCGGTCAGTGACCGGATCATCGTCATCGAGATCAATCCCCGGACTTCCCGCTCTTCCGCCCTGGCTTCCAAGGCCACCGGCTTCCCGATTGCTCTGATCAGCGCCATGCTGGCCTGCGGGCTGACGCTTAAGGATATCCCTTGCGGGAAACACGGCACGCTTGACCGTTATGTCCCCGGCGGGGATTATGTGGTGATCAAATTTGCCCGCTGGGCATTTGAAAAGTTCAAAGGCGTGGAGGACAAGCTGGGGACGCAGATGCGGGCCGTCGGCGAAGTCATGAGCATCGGCAAGACTTATAAAGAAGCGTTGCAGAAGGCCATCCGCAGCCTGGAAACAGGCCGTTACGGGCTGGGGAACGCCAGCGATTTTGCCCGCAGAAGCAAAGAACAGCTGCTTAAGATGCTGGGCATCCCTTCCAGCGAACGGCATTTCCTCATGTATGAAGCCTTGAAAAAGGGGGCTTCTGTCGCGGAAATCCATGAGCTTACGAAGGTTAAGACTTATTTTATCGAACAGATGCGAGAGCTTGTCAGGGAAGAAGAAGCCCTGTCGGCCTGCCGCGGCCGGCTGCCGGAGGACGGGATGCTGCGTAGCGCTAAAAAGAACGGCTTCTCCGATAAATATCTGAGCCAGCTTCTGGAGCTTCCGGAAGAAACCGTCCGAGAACGGCGGCTTGCCATCGGGGTCGAGGAAGCCTGGGAGGGCATCCATGTCAGCGGGACACCGGACAGTGCCTATTATTTCTCCACCTACAATGCCCCTGACAGCAACCCGGTCCGCACCGATAAGCCGAAGATCATGATTCTCGGCGGCGGACCCAACCGGATCGGCCAGGGCATCGAATTTGACTATTGCTGTGTCCACGCTTCCCTGGCACTGAAAAAACTGGGCTTTGAAACGATAATTGTCAACTGCAATCCGGAGACGGTGTCGACGGATTATGATACTTCAGATAAACTGTATTTTGAACCGCTGACCTTGGAAGATGTCCTGAGTATCTATAAAAAAGAACAGCCGCTTGGCGTGATCGCCCAATTCGGCGGCCAGACCCCGCTCAATCTGGCTTCCGACCTGGAACAAAACGGCGTGACGGTCTTAGGGACGTCGCCTTCCGTGATTGACCTTGCGGAAGACCGCGACCTGTTCCGGGCAATGATGGACAAGCTGGAAATCCCCATGCCGGAATCAGGCATGGCGACCACGGTGACGGAGGCTCTGGAGATTGCCCACCGGATCGGTTATCCGGTGATGGTCCGCCCTTCCTACGTCCTTGGCGGCCGCGGCATGGAAGTGGTCTATGATGACGACAGCATGGAGAGTTATATGAAAGCGGCGGTCGGCGTCACCCCGGACCGGCCGATCCTGATCGACCGCTTCCTGAACCATGCCATGGAATGCGAAGCCGACGCCATCAGCGACGGCACGCTGGCGTTTGTTCCCGCGGTCATGGAACATATCGAGCTGGCCGGCGTTCACTCAGGAGATTCGGCCTGTATCATACCGTCGCAGCATATTTCCGCCGAAAACGTCCGGACGATCAAGGAGTATACGCGCCGGATCGCCGAGGAAATGCATGTCAAAGGGCTGATGAACATGCAGTATGCCATTGAAAACGACAAGGTTTATGTCCTGGAAGCCAATCCGCGGGCCTCACGGACAGTGCCGCTGGTATCCAAGGTATGTAATATCCGGATGGTGCCGTTAGCGATTGATATCATAACGGCGGAAATTACCGGACGGCCTTCGCCGGTTCCCGGCTTGCATGAGCAGCAGATTCCTTTTTACGGAGTGAAGGAATCGGTCTTTCCTTTTAATATGTTCCAGGAAGTGGATCCGATCCTGGGGCCGGAGATGCGTTCAACCGGAGAAGTGCTGGGACTGTCGGAATCTGCCGGCGAAGCCTTTTTCAAGGCTCAGGAAGCCACGCAGTCAACGCTGCCGCTGCGCGGGACGGTACTGATATCGGTCAATCACCGGGATAAGGACGAAATCGCCTCTATCGCCGGAAAATTTGCCAAGGCCGGCTTTGACATCGTTGCCACGCAGAATACCTATCTGACGATACAGGAAGCCGGGATCGAAGCCCGGAAAGTAAACAAACTGTATGAACCCCGCCCGAATATCCCCGACCTGATCGCGAACGGGGAGATTGACCTGATCATTAATTCACCGGCCGGCAAAGAAAGCGTCCATGACGACAGTTATCTGCGCAAGGCGGCGATCAAGGCTAAGATACCCTATATGACGACGGTCGCGGCAGCCAATGCGGCAGCAGAAGGGATCTTATATGTGAAAGAGCATGGATATGGGGAGGTGCATTCGCTGCAGCGGCTACATGCACAGATCAGATAATTGAAAGGCATAGAAAGCAGATCTTATATGAATAAATTTATCGGTTATATCGGCAACTTTGCTGACGGAAGCCAGTCGGGCATCCATGTCATTGAAACGGACCCTGTTACCGGAGCCCCGGTTCTGCTACAAAAAGTGCCTGACTGTGAAGCACCGAACTATATTGCTATCTCCATGGACCGCCGTTTTGCCTACGTGACAAGGCGGTCTTCTGTTGCCGCACTGCATCTGAACGGAGAAGTGGCCGCCTATGCGGTGCAGGCAGACGGTACCTTAGCGTTTATCAATGCTGTTGCCACCGGCGGCAACGACGGGCTGTGTCATCTGTCGTGCAGTCTTGACGGCCGCTATGTTTATGCCGCCAACTACGATGAAGGCAAGATCATCCTCCTGGCTGCCGCTGATGACGGCTCGCTGTCCGAACCGCTGCAGGTGATTCCCTGTACGGGAAGCGGGCCTCATGCCCGGCAGGAAAGCGCTCACCTCCATTTTACCGGCCCCTCTCCCGACGGGAAATATGTCTGCTGTGCCGATCTTACACGCGATGTGGTTGAGTTCTATGTCCATGCCGATAACGGGCTGTTAAGGCTGGAAACAACCATAAATACCCCCCGCGGCGAAGGAACACGGCATCTGGCGTTCGCTCCGGACGGGCGGCATCTGTATGTTGTTACTGAATTGGGAAGTACTGTTTCTATCTATGGTTATCAGGACGGACTGTTTCAGTTTAAGGACTGTGTCCCGACATTGCCCGAAGACTATCGCGGTGAAAAAGCCGCCTCAGCTATCCGTTTCAGCCCTGACGGGCAACTCTTGCTTGTCGGCAACCGGTTTGCCGATAACCTTGCTGTCTTCCGGGTAAATCCAGAGAACGGGGCACTGTCACTGGCCAGCCATGTTCCCTGTCTGTGGCCCCGCGACCTTAACTTTACCCCGGATGGGCGGTTTGTATATGTATGCGGCCAATTGGACGACGCTGTCCAGGTGTTTGCCGCAGATATGCATCATGCGGTACTTTCCCTGACCGACTGCTGCTATTCGGTGAAAGCCCCGAGCTGTATTGAATTTCTTGGAAAATACTGATTGAATTTGGGGGAAACACTGATTGATCAGTGTTTCCTTAAATCTACCAGTGACAGCCGTTCAATCCGCCGGTTCTCTCCACTGGGCATAATAATCCATGTCCTGATATACCGGCCGGTATTCGTTATAATCAGTGCCCCCGAGCCGATCGGCGGTAAAATTCAGCAACAGGGAACCGGTGTGGCGGGGAACCGGGGCCGGGCCGGGCAATTCCCCATCCTTGATATGGATCCGTTTCCAGAGCAGGCCATCCACATAAAAGCTGACACGGTGATAGACCTCGCCATGTATCCATACCTCATCCAAGAATTCCATCCGCTGTTCAATGAAATACTTCAGATAGCGGACATTATCCTCATGATTATCATAATGGCGGTAGCGGTTATGCATGGAACGCCAGCGGATCTGGCATAGGTCAACCGACTTTCCGTAGGTCTTATCCCATTCCTCGATCTGTACATTCAGCATCTCTTCCAGTATCGGCCGGAACACCGCTTGATAACACTGCTTAACTGCCGCCTGGAAATCCTCTTTCAGATAGAGATCCCGGTACAGATCGGTAGCGGCGATATGGTCATACAGCATCGTGATTCCTGTCGGGTCACTGTTGAACTCATCCAGGTCACAGTTGCCGAAAGCCACGTCATAATCCCAAAGCGGCCCGGCAAACAGCTTCGTGCTCTGACTGTCAGCCGGTTTATAAAAAAAGCTGCTGGTGACGCCGCCGTCATAATTCTTTGTGATCTCTTCCACCAGGTATTTCCTGACAAAGGAATCCATGTCGATATAATCGGTGTAGTGTCTGCCGGTCTGCGGGTTGATGCCGTCGTCAGCGGCAGCGGCGTCCTGAAGCTCCTGCATCAGGCCGGCTATATATTCGACTTGTTCTAAGCTAGCATAGCGGGGACTGGCGATCGAATAGCAGTCGCCCTGGTCGGTGCGGAAGCCGCAGAGGACTTCGCTCTCGAATCTTTCGGGCACTTCCCTTTCGATCACATAGCCGCCGCTGATATCCTCCGGCTGATAGTCCGTTTCCATCCATTTCCGCTTCCCGTCCGCCGATGTCCTTGCCTGAGTGGTTTTCATCTTTTCTATTTCTTCTTCCCGGTAGAGGGAAAGGACTTCTGCTTCCATGTCCCGGATGTCAATCCGCTCGGAGCCTACCTTAATCTTTTCACAGAGTGTATAGATCCCTTGGTATTCCCCGTTGCAGTACAGCGATACTAACGTTCCCTGCGGCGTGTACGCCAGTCCGGCCTTTTCACCCATGGCAAAGACCAGCAGGTTCCTAAAGTGGGTGTCGTCATAGCCGTCAGCCAGCAGGTTCCAGCTCTTGTCCGCCCCGAAGCCGAACAAATCCGTGCTGCTCTCTAAAGTGAATTCGTAAGATTTCTTATGAAGGCCCCAAGTGCTGTTGCCTCTGCCGCTCATCTGTTCCAGGTCACCCTGATAGACCATCTCGCCGGCGGCGGTGACGATCTGCGCCCGGCCTTTTTCCTCATTATCCTTATTCTCGTGAATAAAGTCCAAGTTGCCGGATTCTGTTTCCAAAAACAGTGTCGGGGTATGTTCCGTATAGCAGAAAAAAACGGAAAATTCCACCACCAATTCATCTTCTTTATTATATAACTGCATCGGATAGGCAATATCCCAGCTGATATCGCGCAGGACATCGCCGGCTTTCAAAGGCTTGCCGTCAATCGCCATATATCCGTTGGTGACCCATTCCAGAACGCTGATCTGGCAGTCTTCTTGCGCTGCCAAGGAAGGCAGAAAAAAATAACCGAAGGCCTCTCCTTCTTCCCGCCATAAGTCAATCTCACAGGCCAGTTCACCCGCTTCCAGCTTCAGGGTTACATCGCGGCTGCTGACAATCTCCTCATCCAGACCGGCAATCGTTGCCGCCGGCAGCTCGCTAATCGCTGAGCCCGCAGCAATGACTTCGCTGATATCTGCGGAAGCTGCCGTGGCATCTGTTGCTTCTTTCGGCTGATCAAGCGAGATTGTCCGTCTGGACAATTCCCGCCAGATATCCCTGACCGGATAAAAAAGAAATAAAGCTGTTATTCCTATTGTACCGGCCACGGCTAAAACCGATGCCAGCTTTTTTAGCTTTTTCATATGGATTATCCTCCGGTTACTGTCATCCTATGTAATCGCCGTTATAACTGACCATCACCACGTTTTCCACGCCGTCCAGCGAAGATATGCTGTTGATAAAACCGGAATCATTATGATCCGGACGCACTTCTAAAGTAATTTCGATATGGCCCGGTGAAACCGTTTTGGATTTGAGCAGGTGCTTTTTGACCGCTTCTTTGACGGCAGCGACGGCAGCTGCTTCCGCTTCCTCATTGCGGCAGGTAATAATAATGATGTAGGGCGGGGTGACATTTTTGCGGTTGGCATAAATCCATAGGATCAGGCCGATGAAGGCGGAACTCAGAACTGCCAGCGGGACCAGTCCCGCACCCAGCACGATGCCTGCCGCAATCGACCAGAATAAGTAGACGATGTCCATCGGCTCCTTGATGGCGGTCCGGAAACGGACGATCGACAGGGCGCCTACCATGCCCAGAGACAGGACGATATTGGAAGTAACTGCCAGAATAACCATGGTGGTAATCATCGTCAGTCCCAGCAGCGAGATGCCGAAGTTAGCCGAATACATCACGCCGTTGAAAGTCTTCTTATATACATAGAAGATAAAGAGGCCAAGGGCAAAGGACAGTGCCATTGCCAGCAGGAAATCCATCGGCGCGAAGCTGACGGCGTTTTCTAAAAAGGATGATCTGAAAATATCATGGAATGTCATGTTTGTTCTCCGGCAGTATTATGATGTTTGTTTTAATTTATGTATGTATTTATTGCTTTCGATAGGTCTCAAGTAGAATTATATTGGTTAAGGTGGGTATGAGGTATAGAATTAGCAAAAACTGGAGGTTGCTTTTGGCATGACACCCATTATTTTATATATTCCTTAATTTTACATTAATATTATTTAAAGAATCACTTAATTATTGTTGCTTGATGACCATGGATCAATCTGATCTTTCCATGAAATAATCGGATTGGCGATATATCCTACTGTATTCACGATAAAACTGTCAGAAAAACTGTTATTTATACAATATAATTGTTATTTAGACAAGATGTCTTGTAATACGGATTTTACTGGATTATAATTTATACTCCGGAGTCTTATAATTGATTGAAACACAAGATAAACAAAAACTTGAAATTTGATCAGCCTTAAATTCCGAGAAATTAATATAAGGAGATAAAAGTAAAATGAGTAGCAGGTCTAAAAAAATCACTGTATTATTATTAACCATCCTGATCAGTCTTAATCTATTGCCAATTAACGCATCGGCGATGATCAGTCCATTTGTAACCGTTCTGCTTTCCATGTCTACAGATGCCGGCCCGGATAACGAAGTCAATGGCGGCGATGAAATCAATGTTGTTGTTACTTGGAAGGGCGTATATCATGGGAACGGCGAACGACTAATCATACAGGTGACAAATGGGGCGGAAATTCTTATCAATAGCGGCGCAGACGTTATCTTCGATGCAAATGGGCAACAATTACCTGTCAATTCAGTAACTCGTAGCCCGGCTGGTGATGTGGTGACAGTGATAACCGGCCCCGCAGCACAAACCCCGGCGGACAACTATTTTTATTTCACCATAAAAGCACCTTCCAGTACGGTAAATTTTGATCTGTCAGTTACGACCGGTTATCCCGTTTCACTCAATCCGAGAAACTTTGTCCAGCAAGAATTTACCGTTAAGCCTTAACCGGTTCCCGCTATAAGTCGTTAATGAGAAACTGCGTTTGGTATTTATGATGAAGTCAGCCGTATATACGGCATAAAGCATATTTGCTGAATGCAGTTCTCTGACGGTTGGGTACGCGGACTGACTTTTCAATGATTTCCGGCAAAAATGCATCGTATTTCAGTTCCATGATGATCGTCTCCGGTTCAGTAGGCGCTGTCGGGAACGGATCTTCAAAGAGTACATTGGCATAGATGCCGGTCCTGATGGAGCTGTCAAATGTGACGCGTACATTGCCGGGAATATATACAAAAGGCTCCCGCACGTAGTCCACGACGGTCTTCGGGCGGAGCTGCTGGTAGGTCAGCTTGGCATAGAACTCCTGCAGCAGCGGATGGGAACTGCTCTTCATAAAAGCAGTATCGCCGCGGCAGATTTGAGTAACCTGCTCTTTGGTAAGCGGTGCCGATATCTTGTTGCACAGCTCATTGATCTTGATCTTTTTCTCCAGGCGGATATAGCCGGTATTTTCATTATAATAACGGATCCGGAATTTCTCCCGCTTATCGACCCCGTCGATTTTATCACGCAGTGCCTTGTCGGAGGGCGTGTCAAAATACAGGCTGCGGACACGGTAGCGGCCATCTGCGACAACAAAGGCATCCGGCTTCATGATGTGCCGCAGACGGCTTTTTATAATAAGATAATCTTCATGTGTGATCCGGTGCTTTAACTCATGTCTCATAATCTTATCTGCTCCATGCTGAATTTGGTCGTTGTTGATTGTGAATTATCTTTCTGGTTTACTGAATGCTCATTGATGATTATTTGAATCGTTTTGATTAGCAGTTAACGGTTCCCATCCTCTTTCTCCTTTATGGGAAATAACAGGTCAAGCTGCAGGTTATTCATGTCGCCGTTCTGGGCATAATGGTAAAAGTCTAATGTTTCTTCAAATCCTTGTCCGCTACAGGTTTCTGCTGATGTCCAGCGGGGGGCATTCCAATCGCTCGCATATTTGTCACTGGCTTCGACCCATTCGCCCAGCAACCGCCAATCCTGAAAGTCCCAAGACCGGAGCACGTGGGCGGCATATAAGCCGCCGTCAAACTTCCTTTTAACCAAGGGCGGGGCGATCTCCATGTCGGCGGGCACCGACACCCATACCTCATATGCACGCGAAGGTTCTCCTATTTGCGCGTCTCCTCCGGAACAGTCAAAGCCGAAGCTTCGGGCGTCAGGTTTTAACTTTAACAGACCACTTATCTTTACAAACTGGTTAATCTTGCTCAGGGCTTTCCCTTCGCAATTTTCTCCCGCCGCATATGCGGCTGCCACGGTCATGGGCGGAAGGTAAACAATCCGCACGTCCTTGTCCTCCATCTTACTCAGTTTCTCACTTGCCTGATTGAGTCGATCCATTGATTTTTCCTCCTGAAATTTGATTTTGGAAACGGTCAGTGCATCTACAATCTCCAGCAAGCCGGCATCGTCGGGAAGGGTAAATCCTGAACCTCCCATGTTTAAATGATCGATAAAAGCCTTGGTGACACTGCGAATCGTTGAAAGAGCCGTGATTTCGTCCTCAACCTCATTAAGGCTGCTTTCAAAGGCTTCAATGGCTATGCGGGCATCGGCACTTTGCAGAATAGCAGCGATCTGCTTCAGCGGTATTCTCAGCTTACGCAGAACAATGATCTGGCGCAGACGCGTAACGGTCTCAACGTCATATACGCGATAGGCATAGTCTTCCTTTTTCACAGGTGAAATCAATCCGATTTGTTCGTAGTATCTAAGCGTCCGGGTAGAAATCAGAAAATGTCTGGACACCTGGCTGATCGTCTGCAGTTCCATGACCGTTCCTCCTATTACAGCGCATACGGTATATTTGCACTTCAGCTTGCATATATGCACTGTCTAAAATCAGGATAGCAGTTGACGCGACGTTCATGTCAATGGTTAACAGGATTAATATTACATATTTTTCGGAAGTTTGTCAAATATCCCGCAAACAGGAACTTTAGGTCGCACTTTTGTAGCAATTGTCAAACGCAAAAATATAATATAGTACATAACAAAGAACGGAGGTCTATTATGACGATTTTTAGCAATTGTGACAATAATCATTATTCTGGCGACGAACCAGATAATTGCGAGAATCAGAACCAGTACAGTTATAGCTGCCCTGTCCCGACACGTCCGGCGGGCAATAGCAGTTCCGGACTCTTCCAGGGCAATAACAGTTGCTGCTCTGATTCAGACAATATATGCCCGCCGGAACCACAGTGCTGTCCCGGACCGACAGGGCCAAAAGGACCTAAAGGCGATCCTGGCTGTCCCGGACCGATGGGACCTAAAGGCAGTACCGGCGCGACAGGGCCGACCGGCGCGGCCGGATCAGCTACTGTTTTTGATCCCAGCATATCCTACACTTATCGACAAGGACAGTTAATTATATATAATGGAACCCTTTATATAGTTTCTAGGGACAATCCGTCCGGCACCCCCGGCACCTCTTCCGACTATACCGCTGTCAGCGGTACCCCCGGAGCGACCGGGCCGACCGGAACCGCAGGCACGGGAACAGCTCCGGTATATGACGCCAGCCAGTCTCAGGATTATAAGAAAGGCCAGCTGGTCACCTATGACGGTGTTCTCTACGTTGCCAATAAGGATAATCCGGCTGGTAT
>QMCE01001117.1_pt1 | contig 26531 bp, 21 predicted proteins | sample 1821851 | NCBI WGS metagenome assembly QMCE01 (sample SAMN09453174, study PRJNA476694) | Termite gut metagenome, whole genome shotgun sequencing project. | isolation source: worker | host: Odontotermes sp. | place: South Africa:Pretoria | collected 2016-01-28 | reverse complement strand
CCGGAAGAGCTGATCCCCGAGAATCTCGCCCCTAACTTCGATAAATCGGTATTTTTGATAGTCGGCAGCGAAGACAACCGCACACCGGTCTGGATGAGCCGACAGATTTACAACGCCCTGCCCGGTAAAAAGGAGTTATGGATAGTTACCGGCGCCACACACGGCGGCCCCGACGGCCCGATGGAAAAGCCGGGGTGGGATCATTATTGTGCCCGGATAGCCTCGTTCCTCGACAACCATCTATGAAAAACACCCTGCCCGACGGCTCCCGGAGAGTCTCATTCGACATTAATTCACCCAAATAGTGAATTAATTACTCTATCGAGTGAATTATTATCAAAAAAGGTATTATCTTTGTAGTGTAAACCCGTCGACAGTGTATATAAAATTCGACAAACCGTATCTCGAGGAGTTGTATTATTCGGGACAAGCAAGCGATAAAAGGCATAGATACCAGCCCCAGATTATCCGGGGATACATCAAATGTGTGAAGTATCTTGCCGCCGCTCACCACATCGAGGATCTATTCCAGATACACTCGTTGAACTATGAGGCGTTGTCCGGTGACAAAAAAGGCGTTTCGTCGGTGAGGATAAACCTTCAGTACAGGCTCGAGTTCACCGTGACGACCGACAGTGACACGGGAGAGACAGCGCTAACTGTTTGCACGTTAACAGACATTACGAACCATTACAGATAAACGGCCATGAACAATCTTGGGAACTCATATCTCGCCATCCATCCCGGCGAACTGCTGAAAGAAGAATTGCAATATCGCAAAATTCCGCAAAAACGATTTGCGGAGGTGATAGGCTCCTCCCCCTCGATGCTCAACGAAATCCTGAACTGCAAGCGTCCGGTCACCACCGACTTTGCTCTGCTGGTCGAGGCCGCACTCGGAATAAAGGCCTACATATACGTCAATCTGCAAACCGATTACGATCTCCAACATGCGAGCCGCGATCAAAAAGTGATCTCGCGCCTGAATCGCATCAGAGATATACGTACATCGCTTTTGTAAGAGTTCCTTTTTCGTTACAAAAAGAACAGCGAAACCCCCACCACGCTAAGGATCGCGCCGATGACCTCGGCGCGTGTTATTTTTTTGCGGTAATAGCCCCTGAACAGGACGTATGGGATTAGGATCAGCACGGGGGTCGTGGCCATGATGGTCGAAGCGACGGCGGTGGAGGCGTACTGCACAGCAGCAAGCGATAGGGAAACTCCGAGGAAAGGCCCGAAAACCGAACCTGCGAAGACCGCTCCCATGGCCCGTCCGTCGCGCAGGGCGGTGCGAACGGCCCCGAGCCTTCCGGTGAGGGCGATTATCAGCGCGAACCCGACCACTCCTGTGATTATCCGCATCTGAGTGGCGGCAAAAGGTATAAAATCGGCGACCGCACTCCCTCCGGCGGCGGCTTCGTAGAGGATCATCCCCTTCTTGCTCAGCACTATGCCGAGTCCCTGCCCGAGCGCACCCCCGAGACCGGCCAACACCCCTTTAAGAGGGAGGTGCAGGCGCAGAGGAGCGTTCCCCGGCTCAGTTCCGCGTTTGAGCACCGAAAGCGCTATGCCCGAAAGCGTCACCACCATTCCCAATGCCGCCATGCCCGAAAGACCCTCGCCCAGCATCATCCAACCGAAAAGGGCGGCGAAAGGAGGTGCGAGGGTCATCAGAAGTTGTGAGAAACGCGCCGTGATGACGGTGTAGGAGTAGAACAGGCACAAGTCGCCGAAAACGAACCCCACCAATCCCGAGGCGCACATCCACAGCCACGTCGCACTATCGGCGCCGGTCGGCCACATCGAACCGGTCGTGAAGAGCAACATCAACCCCAACAGCACGAACGCCGTCGCGAGACGCAGCAGGTTGACCACGAGCGAGCCTATGCGGTTGCCCGCAAATTCGAAACACAAAGCGGTGATCGTCCAGAAGACGGCCACCGCCAATGCTATCAGTTCTCCGGTATAACTCATATTATACCTGCCATGTCGAGCCGGAGTTCAAAAGCCCGTCCACATCCGTGATCTTGGCCGCGGTCTGCTGTTCGTCCACCTGACGGGCGACCTCGGAGTCGTACGACGGAGCTTCGACCTGGCGGATGATGCCCAGCGCCACCGGGTAGTCGGGCCACGACATTCCGGCAAGCAGGAAGTGTACCATCGGGTTTGCCGCGTGGGCGTCGTGGGTCAGAATGTCGTCTTCCGTGATGCCGCCCTCGCCGAGGCGCACGACTTTAAGGTTCTCGCCGTCGAAGGTGAGGCCCCTGTCTTTCGCGGTCCCGAAGAGCATCTTCTCGCCGTGACGCAACAAAATGGTGTTCTCGGCGCGTGTAGCCTTGTCTCCTGCATATGTAGCGTGGGTTTTATCGTTGAATATCACGCAGTTCACGAGCGCTTCCACGACGGCCATCCCTCTGTGGCGCGCACCGGCCACCAAAAGCTCCTTCGTGAGCGCAACCTCGGCGTCGACACTGCGGGCAAAGAATGTTCCGCCCGCTCCGATGCAGAGTTCGCCGGGCTTAAACGGTTTCTCTATCGTACCGAGAGGCGAGGTCTTCGTCACCTTGCCGAGTTTGGTCGTGGGCGAATACTGCCCCTTGGTGAGGCCGTAAATCTCGTTGTTGAAGAGCATCATCGTAAGGTCGATGTTGCGCCTCACCGCATGGATGAAGTGGTTGCCGCCGATGGCCAGCGAGTCGCCGTCGCCCGTGGCCACCCACACGCTCAACTCGGGATTCGCCGTCTTGACCCCCGTCGCGATCGCCGTTGCACGGCCGTGGATGCCGTGAAAGCCGTAAGTTTTGACATAATAGGGGAAGCGCGACGAGCAGCCGATGCCGCTCACGACCGCGAATTTTTCTTTCGGGATGCCGTCCTCCGAGGCTATCTGCGCCAGAGCGCCCTGCATGGAGTTGAGAACCGCGTGGTCGCCGCAGCCCGGGCACCACTTCACCTCCTGGTCGCTCTTGAAATCCTGGGCGCTATATATACATTGTGACATAACAAATTACGAGTTACGAGTTACGAGTTACGAATTACGACTATTTCAACAAGGTTTCGAAGTAACGCACGAGTTCGTCCACAGTGAAGGGAAGTCCCTGCACTTTGTTGTATTGGCCGAAGTCGAACTTTTGGAAGTTCATACGCAGATAGCCCGCGAACTGGCCCATGTTCAATTCGCACACGACGATTTTTTCGAACTTCGAGAATATCTCCTCGACGCCCTTGGGCAGGGGATCGATCCAGTTGAAGTGGCAGAGTGAGACGCGCTTCCCGTCGGCCTGCAACTTTTCGACCGCCGAGAGAAGATGGCCTTTCGTGCCGCCCCACCCAACGACGAGCAGATCGCCCTCGCCCTCGCCGATCACCTCTTGTGTCGGGATCATGTCTATCACGCGGGCAACCTTTTCGGCCCTAAGTTCGGTCATCGTCTGGTGGTTTGCCGGGTCGTGCGACACCGCTCCCGTGCGGCAGTGCTTTTCGAGACCGCCGATGCGGTGTTCGAGCGCGGGAGTTCCGGGAATAGCCCAGGTACGGGCGAATGCTTCGGGATCGCGGTCGTAGGAGTAATAGCAGTCGCCTTCGAACGTGTCGATTATCGGGGCCTTGATCGCCGGGTAGTCGTCCATCGAGGGGATGCGCCACGGTTCGGAGCCGTTGGCGATGAAGCCGTCGGTGAGAAGCAACACGGGGGTCATGCGCTCCAGAGCGATCTTGGCCGCCCAAAATGCGTAATGGAAGCAGTCGGACGGGGTGGAAGCCGCGATAACAGGCATCGGCGCCTCGCCGTTGCGGCCATAGAGAGCTTGGAACAGGTCGCTCTGCTCGGTTTTGGTCGGAAGTCCCGTCGAGGGGCCTCCCCTCTGGACATCGACCACGACCAACGGAAGTTCGGTCATCACGGCAAGACCCATCGCCTCGCTTTTGAGGGACAGACCGGGGCCCGAAGTGGTGGTGACGGCGAGCGAACCGGCGAACGCCGCCCCTATGGAGGTGCAAATGCCTGCGATCTCGTCCTCAGCCTGCACGGTCTTAACGCCGAGGTCGCGCCGCTTGGCCAGTTCTTCGAGGATCACCGTTGCGGGGGTGATGGGATACGAGCCGCAGAACAGGGGCCTGCCGCTCTTCTCGGCCGCGGCGATAAAACCCCACGCCGTGGCCTGATTGCCGTTTATTGTGCGGTAGGTGCCATTTTCGATCTCCGCCGCGGGAGCAACGTCGTAGGTGTTGGCGAAAACGTGGGTGTTGGCCGAATAGTTCCAGCCCGCTTTCAGGGCTCTGACGTTGGCTTCGGCGATAACGGGGCTTTTCTTCGAGAACTTGCGCTGAAGATAACCTATGGTGTGTTCTAATGGCTTGTTGTAGAGATAGAAACAGATACCCAGGGCGAACATGTTCTTGCACTTGGTGGCGCTTTTCAGGTCGCATTCCACGTCACGTAGCGCGTCGCGGGTCATCGAGGTGATGTTAGGCATCACGACATTATACCCCTCGAGACCGAGTTCGGCAATGGGGTCGTCGGTTGCGAATCCTGCTTTGCGGAACTCCTTAGCAGTGAATGTGTCGCCGTCGAGGATCACCGTCGCGTCGTGCTTGAGCCACCGGGCGTTGGCCTTCAAGGCCGCCGGGTTCATCGCCACCAGCGCGTCGCAAAAGTCGCCGGGAGTTACCATGCGTTCGTTGCCGAAGTGTACCTGAAATCCCGAAACTCCGGCCACGGTACCTTGCGGTGCGCGAATTTCGGCCGGGAAATCGGGAAATGTCGATATGCCGTTGCCGAGCACCGCCGCGGCGTCGGAGAAAAGCGTACCCGTGAGTTGCATTCCGTCGCCCGAATCGCCCGAAAAGCGGATGACGACATCCTTCAGATGTGAGATCGTGTTTGAGTTCATTTTCAAAGCATAGGTATAGTGGGGGCAAAAATAATCATTTTTCCCTATCGTTGTCATTTTAAAAAATTTTAAAATTAACAGAAACTTAATCCGTCCGGGGACGGTTCCGACAAAATATTAACTATCTTTGACCGTTTTTCGTTTTTTCGAAAACCTCTTTCGAACACACTGTTTAACCGCTAATTTTATTCGACATGTCTGAAAAGAAAACCGATAAACGCTTTCGCCGCGAAGCCCTTCTGTACCACTCCGAGGGACGCCCCGGGAAAATAGAAGTGATCCCCACCAAACCCTACTCCACCCAGCGCGACCTCGCTTTGGCCTACTCGCCGGGAGTTGCGGCGCCGTGTCTCGAGATAGAGAAAACCCCGGGCGACGCCTATAAATACACCGCCAAAGGGAACCTCGTGGCCGTCATTTCGAACGGCACGGCGGTGTTGGGTCTGGGCAACATAGGCCCTCTGGCCGGAAAGCCCGTCATGGAGGGTAAGGGCATTCTGTTCAAGACCTTCGCCGACATCGACGTTTTCGATATCGAGGTGGACGCCTCGAACGTCGACCGTTTCATCGAGACCGTCAGGAACATCGCCCCCACTTTCGGCGGCATAAACCTCGAAGACATAAAAGCTCCCGAGTGTTTCGAGATCGAGAGGCGACTCAAGGAGGAGCTCGACATTCCCGTCATGCACGACGACCAGCACGGAACGGCGATCATATCGGCCGCCGCGCTGTTGAACGCACTCGACATCATCGGCAAAAATATCGGCGAGGTGAAGGTCGTGGTGAACGGCGCCGGCGCAGCGGCCGTTTCGTGCGCAAGACTCTACAAGGAGCTCGGCGTGAAGCCCGAGAATATGATAATGTGCGACAGCAAGGGAGTGTTGAACCTTCGCCGCGGAGATCTTAACGCCGCCAAGAAAGAGTTCGCCGTCGACACCCCCGTCGACACTCTGGAAGATGCCCTGAGGGGCGCCGACGTGTTTCTGGGCCTCTCGGTGGCCGACGTGTTGAGCACGGAAATGGTGCGCTCGATGGCCGACGACCCCATAGTGTTCGCCCTCGCGAATCCCGATCCCGAGATATCCTATAAGAACGCCATGGCCTCGCGTCCCGACATAATCTTCGCCACGGGCCGCAGCGACTATCCCAACCAGGTGAACAACGTGCTGGGATTCCCTTACATCTTCCGCGGCGCACTCGACGTTCGCGCCACCGCCATCAACGAGCAGATGAAGATCGCCGCCGTACACGCTCTGGCCGCGCTTACCAAAGAACCGGTGCCCGAGAGCGTCGCCTCGGCCTATAGCAATACCGGCATCTCCTTCGGGCGCGAATATCTCATACCGAAGCCCCTCGATCCCCGTCTTCTGGTGCGCATATCGACAGCCGTGGCCAAAGCCGCCATCGCCTCGGGTGTGGCACGCCGCGAGATAACCGACTGGGACGCCTATCAGGTCGATCTCGAAAAGCGCATGGGGCGCGACAACTATCTGATGCGCCGAATCCGCACGATGGTCTCCACCGCGCCGATCAAGCGCATAGTATTCTCCAACGGCGAGAATGCCAACGTTATAAAAGCGGCCGCCGAACTCGCACGCGAAAAGCTCGTCTATCCCATTCTCGTGGGCGAAACGGAGCGCATCCGCTCCATCGCCGACGAACAGAACATCGACACCTCGGGCATCGAGATCATCGACCACACCAGCAAGGAGGAGCGTCCGCGCCGCGAAAGGTACGGCAAGATGCTCTACGAACGCCTCCACCGCAAGGGCATGAGTCTGGGCGAGGCGACTTTCCGCATGGGAATGCGCCAGTGGTTCACGCTGATGGCAATGGTGGCGGGCGACGCCGACGGCGCGATAGTCGATTACAGCCGCCGTTACACGCGCGTACTGGAGCCCGTGCGCGAGATATTCGACATGCACTCGAAGACGCTGGCCGGGCTGCATATCGTCAGCACGAAAAAAGGGCCGATGTTCTTTGCCGACACCGTCGTCAACCCAAATCCCACGGCCGAGGAACTTGCCGAGATCACCGTCATGGCCTCCCACGCCGTTAGGCATTTCGGGTACGAACCGGTCATAGCGATGCTCTCCAACTCCAACTTCGGCACCGACACCGAGCCCGACTCGGTGAAGATGGCGCGCGCCGTGAAGATCCTTCACGAGAGCCATCCCGACCTGTTGGTGGAGGGCGAAATGAAAGCCGACACCGCGCTCGATGCCGGCCAGCGAAAGGAGGACTATCCTTTTAACAAGTTGGGCGACCGGGAGGTCAACACACTGATATATCCTGATGCCGCTTCGGCCAACATCGCCTATAAGATGATGCGCACATTGGCCGACGCCGACGTGACGGGGCCGGTGTTGTTGGGGTTGTGGAAGGATGTCCATCTCATAAACGAGGCGGCCACCGAACGTTCGGTGATGAACCTCGCGCTGATCGCCGCGTCGAACAGTACCCTCGGGGAGCAATAAGAGCTTGTTTGGATATGAAAAATATCTGTCTGATTCTCTCTCTTTTCGTCTGCGCAATAGCCAGCGCGCAAAGTCCCCTCTATCGCACCGTCGAGGATTTGCCCTATCGCTCCGGCGGGGAACCGTACGCCCTGGAACGTTGCGTGCTCGATGTCCATTATCCCGAGGATGCGGATGGCTGTCCCGTGGTCGTGTGGTTTCACGGCGGCGGGTTAACCGGCGGGAAGAAGTCGATACCCGAGAGGTTGAAGCAAAGCGGCCTCGTCGTGATCGCGGCCAACTATCGCCTGCTTCCCGAAGCGACCATCGCCCAGTGTATCGACGACGCGGCAGCGGCCGTCGCCTGGGCGTTCCGGGAGGCCGGGAACTACGGCGGCGACGGAGGCAAAATATTCGTGGCGGGACATTCGGCGGGCGGATATCTTGCGAGCATGACAGGGCTCGACCCCAAATGGCTGGAGGCCTATGACATCGAAGCGAAGGACATCGCGGCAATTGTTCCGTTCAGCGGTCAGGCCATAACCCACTATGCGTGGCGGGAGATCAACGGCATAGCCCCCACCCGGCCCACTATAGACGAGTGGGCGCCTCTGTATTGGGTGCGGCCGGACGCGTCGCCGCTCGTCATCGTTTCGGGCGACCGCGAACTGGAACTTTACGGCCGGTACGAAGAGAACGCCTACCTGTGGCGCATGATGAAACTCGCGGGTCACGAAGAGACATATCTCTATGAGCTCGACGGTTACGACCACGGGGCGATGGTGGAACCCGGCTTCCACATATTGAAAAACCACATCCGCACCATATCGAAAAACCGCTGACCGCCGGGCAAGTTTGCATTATTTGGCGGTTTGCACTATCTTCGTAGCCTGATATGAGATTTTTCGCCTCGATCATACCGGGTTTTGCCGCTGTGGCGGCTGTTTTTGCGGGATGCACCTCCGCGAAAGAGTATCTGCGCGCCGACGTATCAGCCTTCGAGATCGCGGCCGACGACACGAGCGACTACGCGATTGTGGTGGAATCATCCTCGTCATGGATAATCGACCCTTCCGCCTTGCCTGAATGGCTCGGAGTGTGGTACGACGCGACCGACCCCAATCCCGATCCCAACCTGTTGTGGACAAAAGCCGCCGTCAACGAAGATACCGAGGATCGAGCCACCCGAATAACGATCGTCTCGGGCGACGGGCTCGTCCTTTCCATACCTTTCGTTCAACTCGCGATGGTGGTTCGTTTCGGGATTACTCCGAGCGTGCTGGAACCTTTTGCCGCGCGCGACACCGACCCGCAGACTATAACCGTCGACACTCCTCTGGCTTGGGAAGCCATCCAACTGGGCGGCGACTGGATAGAGTTCACCCGCGGCACCGCAGAGGAGGGTACTGCGAACATACTTTCCGTCGGGGCTAAACCCACGCAGCTGTTCGACCCCCGAATCGACACCATAGTGTTGCGGCCCGTAAGAGCCGACTATTGGGATTTCGCCGATTCGATCCGGGTCGTGCAGGAGGCCACCGATTTGGTGGTGACGGGAGACGCGATGGACGAAGAGACACTCGAGATAGCCGTGCCGACCTCAGGAGGCGAAGTGCCCCTGTCGGTATTCGCGCGGTATGCGTGGACTCTATCGACCGACGCCTCACCCGGCGCGGTGTCGTTCGATCTCACCGGGCATGAGGGTAACTCCATAGAGTACGGCACCCCGATAGTTATGACCGTCGCGCCGAACACCTCCACCGAAGAAGACCATGTCTTCACTCTCGAGTTCGAGAGTGCGGGCGAAACATACGAATACCGATGCAGGCAACCGAAGAGCGACCCGCCGGAGCAGGAGCCGGAACCGGAAGAAGAAATATAGTACGCCGTATTTACGATTGGGTACTGGGCTGGAGCTCTTCGCGGTGGGGCGAGGCGGCGCTGTTCGTGCTGGCCATAGCCGAATCGAGTTTCTTTCCGGTACCGCCCGACGTGTTGCTTATCGCGCTGTGTTTGGGCAATCCCCGGAGAGCGTTCCGCTACGCTGCGATCTGCACCGCAGGATCGGTTATCGGCGGAATGGGCGGATACGCGATAGGATATTTTCTGTGGCAGAACGCCGCGGGCGAATACACCGCCTTTGCCCACTGGTGTTACGACCACATCTTCCCGATGGAGCATTTCCTCGCGGTGCAGCAAAAGTTCGAAGCGTCGAACTTCCTGGCGATATTCACCGCCGGATTCACTCCTATTCCCTACAAGGTATTCACCATCGCGGGCGGAGTGTTCCACATAGATTTCCTCACGTTCATTCTCGCCTCGCTCGCCTCGCGCGGTCTGAGGTTCTTCCTCATATCGGGGCTGATATGGAAGTTCGGGCCGCCGATCAAAGTTTTTATCGACAAATACTTCAATCTGCTCGCGATAATTTTCACGGTGTTGCTCATCGGAACTTTCGTGCTGGTCAAATACCTCGTTTGAATTGATAATTGATAATTATTGCCTATCTTTGTTTCGTCCAAAAAGTAACAAAAAATGATTTTAGCATGATTTTCGACAGTCGGGAGCTTTGGCCCCCGGTAGACTGTCGGACTTTGTGCTATGTCGTATATAGTTGCTTTTTGGACAAAAAACTTCTATAGCCGGGGGCTCTTTTTTAGCCTCGTCTTTTTATTGTTTGCCATACTTCCTCATCTATCCTCCGCCCAAAAGGCAAGCATTGCATTTTGGAACGTAGAGAACCTTTTCGACACCATTCCGAGCCCGTTCGGGGGTGACGGCGAATTCACCCCGCGCGGCGCCAACAAATGGAACTCGGAACGTTACGGCGCCAAGATCGAAAATCTTGCCCGGGTGCTCGATGAGCTTTCCGCCGACATCGTGGGGCTCGCCGAAGTCGAGAACGAAGGGGTCGTGCGCGATCTGGTGCAGGCACTGAAAACCGACTACAACTATATTCACCGCACCTCGGGCGATAGCCGCGGCATCGACCTGGCGCTTTTGTACAAGGGCGACAAATTCTATCCCGATCCCGATCCCGCCGACTCGCTGAAGTCCGCCGCACGGTTGCTCCCCTCGGGCATGGGGCGCGAGTTCCTGCACATCGGAGGCGAACTCCTCGGTGAGAGGGTCGATCTTGTGGTTTGTCACATGGCTTCGAGGCTCAACTCCACCGCCCATCGCCGCCGGAACATGGAAGCCCTGCGCGCCGCTCTCGAAAAAGTGCTGAAAGAAGACCCCGCCGCGAACATCGTCGTGATGGGCGACATGAACGCCGCCCCGCGCGAGAAACTCGTCCGCCAAACCCTCGGCCCGCTCGACGGCCCCTGGGATTTCATGTACACGCCCCACGGCGACCTCCAAAACACACGGCAGGGCTCCTACAATTACCGCGGCCGGTGGTATCTCTACGACTGGATGATGACTTCGCCCTCCATAGCTCGCGGCTCGACTCTGAAAATCGCCGACGCCGGTATCTACGCCCGCGAATATCTCACCGAACCCGCCACTCAAAACCCGCAAGGCCCCCGCCGTCCCCGCCGCACATTCTACGGCGGTAGTTACGAGGGCGGCTTCTCCGATCATTTCCCTGTTTGGATCGTGATCGAGAAATAGATGTCGTATCGTTGTTAATCAATTAACAGTCAATTAAGCTGTTAAAGATTTGTTACATTTTGGTATTTCGGTTAAAAAACCGTACTTTTGCGCTTTCTTATACAAGGAATATCGCGTTAGCCCAATTCGTAATTACCTCCGTCGGCTTTTCTCGCGCCAGCCTTTGGCTGACAAGCGGGCCTCCGTCGGTGATTAATTTGAAAACAAATGAATTCATAATTTCTAATTCGTAATTAAATAGTTATGCCAAAAAGCCAACCTCGCCGAGATGAACAAAATAGGTATTCCGGTGCCTCCGGGATTCACCATCACCACCGATGTGTGTGCCGAATACTATAAGGATGGCCGCGATAAGGTCGTCGCTCTTCTCAAGCCCGAAGTCGAAAAGGCCATGAAGGGTATCGAACAGCTCACGGGCCGCAAGTTCGGCGACAAGACCATGCCCCTTTTGGTTTCGGTACGCTCCGGCGCCCGCGCCTCTATGCCCGGCATGATGGACACCATCCTCAATCTCGGTATGAACGACGCGGCCGTCGAGGCTATATCGAAACTCTCCGGCAACCCCCGTTTCGCATGGGACTCCTATCGCCGCTTCGTACAGATGTACGGCGATGTGGTTTTGGATATGAAACCCCAGAGCAAGGAGGACGAAGATCCGTTCGAAGAGATCATCGACCACATGAAGAAGGCCAGGAATGTGGCCAACGATACCGACCTCACCACCGAAGACCTCAAGGAACTTGTCGCCAAGTTCAAAGCCGCCGTCAAGAAACAGACCGGCCGCGATTTCCCCGTCGATCCGTGGGAACAGCTTTGGGGCGCCGTTATGGCCGTGTTCGGCAGTTGGATGAACGACCGTGCCATTCTCTACCGCAGGCTCAACAACATTCCCGCCGAGTGGGGCACCGCCGTCAACGTACAGGCTATGGTGTTCGGCAACATGGGTGAAAACTCGGCTACCGGCGTGGCCTTCTCGCGCGACGCCGCCACGGGTGAAAACCTCTTCAACGGTGAATATCTCGTCAACGCCCAGGGCGAGGACGTGGTTGCCGGTATCCGCACCCCCCAGCAGATCACCAAGGAGGGATCACAGCGTTGGGCCGCGGCGCAGAACGTTTCCGAAGCCGACCGCGCCGCGAAGTTCCCCTCGCTCGAGGAGATCATGCCCGCAATCTACAAAGAGCTGTGGGACATCCAGAAACATCTCGAGACCTATTTCACCGATATGCAGGACATCGAGTTCACCATTCAGGACGGCAAACTGTGGATGCTTCAGTGCCGTAGCGGTAAGCGTACCGGCGCCGCGATGGTGAAGATCGCGATGGACATGCTCTCCGAGGGCCTCATCAACGAAAAGACAGCCGTCCAGCGTTGCGAGCCCGCAAAGCTGGACGAGCTTCTACACCCCATATTCGACAAGGCCGCCATCGCCCACGCGAAGGTTATCACCAAGGGTCTGCCCGCCTCGCCTGGCGCCGCCACGGGTCCGGTCGTGTTCTTCGCCGAGGACGCCGAACGCTCGCTCGCAAAGGGCACCCGCGCGATCCTCGTCCGTATCGAGACCTCGCCCGAAGACCTTGCCGGTATGAACGACGCCGCGGGTATTCTCACCGCGCGCGGAGGTATGACCTCCCACGCCGCCGTCGTCGCACGCGGCATGGGCAAGTGCTGTGTTTCGGGAGCAGGCGAGATCGAAATAGATTACAAGGCACGCACCGCCCGTGTAGGTGATCTCGTCATCAAGGAAGGCGACTGGATATCTTTGAACGGCTCGACGGGTGAAGTTTATCTGGGTAAGGTCGACACCGTCGAACCGGAACTGAGCGGCGATTTCGGTAAACTGATGGAACTGGCCGGTAAATACGCCACCATGAAAGTCCGCGCCAACGCCGACACTCCGCGCGATGCCGAGCAGGCATTCAACTTCGGCGCCGAGGGTATCGGTTTGTGCCGCACCGAACATATGTTCTTCGAGGCCGACCGCATCATGGCCGTTCGCGAGATGATCCTCGCCGACGACGAAGCCGGACGCCGCGTGGCCCTCGCAAAACTTCTGCCGATGCAGAGGGGCGACTTCGAAGCGTTGTTCAAGATCATGAACGGATATCCCGTGACCGTCCGCCTGCTCGACCCGCCCTTGCACGAATTCGTGCCCCACGGAGAAAAGGAGCAGCGCGAACTTGCCGAATCGATGGGCGTATCGTTCGAAAAGGTCGTTGCCCGCATCGAATCGCTTGCCGAAGTGAACCCCATGTTGGGTCACAGGGGAACGCGCCTGGGCAACACCTATCCCGAGATCACCGAGATGCAGACCCGCGCCATCATAGAGGCGGCCATGAACGTCCGCAAGGGCGGCACTCCCGTTCACGTCGAGATCATGGTGCCGCTCGTGGGCAACCACAAGGAGCTCAGGTATCAGAAGAACATCATCGACGAAACGGCCGAGGCGGTGTTCGCCGAACAGGGCGACCGCATCGAATATATGATCGGTACGATGATCGAGGTTCCGCGCGCCGCCGTCACCGCCAACGAGATCGCCGAACTCGCCGACTTCTTCTCGTTCGGCACTAACGACCTCACGCAGATGACCCTCGGCTTCTCGCGCGACGACATCGGCAAGTTCCTGCCCATCTACCTCGCTAAAGGTATCCTCAAGGCCGACCCGTTCCAGATCCTCGACCGTAAAGGTGTGGGCCAGTTGATCCGCGAAGCCGTCTTCAAAGGCCGCGGCGTCAAGGAGAACCTCAAATGCGGTATATGCGGCGAACACGGCGGCGAACCCTCGTCTGTCGAGTTCTGCCACTTCGCAGGCCTCAACTACGTTTCGTGCTCGCCGTTCCGTGTGCCTATCGCACGCGTAGCTGCCGCCCACGCCGCGTTGAGCGAACAATAGCCATTTTGCGGTGATAGCGGCGCACCTGCCGCACTTCCTTATTTCGAAGCCCGGGCCGTACTTAGTGTACTGTCCCGGGCTTCTCAATTTACGGTCAGTGCGACATCTGCACCACTCTGACCGCTAAATGTTCCTTTGACTACAAAAGGTTTTGCGCGTGGTATGGTTATTGTCCTTCGAGGCTTAAAAAACCATACTATCATGCCTGCGAAAAGTGAAAAACAGAGACGACTGATGGGTGCGGCGCTCGCCTGTAAGAGGGATGCCGACAGGTGCACCGACGAAAAGATCAAAAAAGTGGCCGACGGAATGACCGAACGGCAATTGGAAGATTTTGCCAGAAAACCCCTCGTCGGCAAAACGAAAAAGAGATAGCGCCCCTCAGGGACGCTATCTCTTTTTCATGCCGTCATTTATTCCAGACCCTCGGTGAGGGAACCGGCGGGAGGGGTTTACGATTCTCGAGCTCCTTAAGGATCTCCTCGATGGCGCGATCCAACTGCTGATCCTCGCCCGCCTGTTCGCGGATGGGGTCGTTGTCGACCTCGATGTCGGGAACTATACCTTCGTTCTCGATTATCCACTGTCCGTCGACGCTGAGGCTCGTTGCAACGGGAACCCTCAGATCCTGGCCATCGATAAACGGCAACGAGCCGGAGATGCCCACGATGCCGCCCCAGGTGCGGGTGCCGATGAGTTTGCCGAGCCCCAAAGCGCGGAAACCGTAGGGGAACAGGTCGCCGTCCGAAGCCGAATATTTGTCGATAAGACACACCATGGGGCCCACGAGCGTCGATTCGGGGATCGTACCGACCATCGTCGAGTGGCGGCGCATGGTGAGGCGATAGGGTTCGCGTGCGAGACGTTCGAGTATCATCGGGGAGACGTTGCCGCCGCCGTTAGCCCGGTCGTCGATTATGAGCGCCTCCTTGTCGAGTTGGGGATAAAAATGCTTGGCGAATTCGTTGAGACCTTCGGGGCCCATGTCGGGAATGTAGATGTAGCCCACACGTCCGCCGGTCGCTTTTTCGACCTTGCGCAGATTCTCCTGCACCCGGTTCCAGTGGCGGATGGGATATTCGTCGGCGATGGGCGTCACCACCACTTTGCGCGCTCCGGCGGCCTGGGGTTTCGCGCTGACGGAGAGCTCGGTCAGCACTTCCGCCTTGCCGGCGAGCAGAGCGTAGATGTTGTCCACCGTGGAGGTAGGCACACCGTCGATGGCGACGATGTACTCACCCTCGGCAACGTTAAGGCCGGGAGCGGTGAGGGGCGAGGAGACGGCCTTGTCCCACGAGGTGCCGGGAATAATGCGCTCGATGCGGAAAAATCCGCTCTTATCGCGCGAAAATTCGGCGCCCAGCATACCCGTCGCGATCCTCGGCGCACGCGGAGCCTCACCCGGATTGACGTAACTGTGGCCGACTTTTAGTTCGCCGATCATCTCGCCAATCAGGTAGTTGAGGTCGAGACGGTTTTTGACGAAAGGCAGCATCACGCCGTATTTCTGTTTCATGGCCGCCCAGTCGACCCCGTGCATATTCTCCACGTAGAAACCGTCGCGGAACGCCCGCCACGACTCGTCGAAAATCTGCGCCCACTCTTTGGCGTAATCGACCGCGATCTTCATGTCGCCCATGTCGACTGCCTCGCCGAGATTTGCCTTGCCCTGTGGGAGATCGGAAACGTAATATTTACCGCCGCTCATAAGGAGGGCCTTTTTGCCGCCCGGAGCGACCATCATGCCGCCCTGGGTCACCTCGTCGTCCTTGCGCGAGACCAGATCGTAGACCCTTGTGCCGCCGCGGCCGCCGTACCAGACCTTCGTTCCGGTGGCGTGGATCGCCCTCTGGCCATCGACGGGAACGCGCACGATGCGGTCGGAAAGCCCTTCTGCGTCTACATCCACCGTGACGGGAGCCTCTTCGTCGGCCTTTTCGGGCTTAGGAGCGTTGACCACCGGGTCTTTGTCGAGCAGAGGGGAGGGTGTGTCGGCATCGAGGAGCGCCATGTAGAGGCCGCCCATGCCCGTGTAGGCATAGTTCCACTCGATGGAGCTGTATGTGGGGTTGAAATCTCTCGACGAGCCGAACAGCAGATACTTTCCGTCGGCGCTGAACAGAGGCGACGACGAACTGTACCACTTGTCGGTGACGGCTATTTCGCGCTTATCGGCAACGTTGTAGAGGTATATGACCTGAAATTCGTTCGTCGCGATGCGCGAGTACGCGAGCCACCTGTTGTCGGGCGACCAGACGACGCCCCGGGGAGCGCCGAGCGGATCTTCGATCACCGTCGAGACGCCTTTGGTCGCGATGTCGAGCATCTTAATGCGGTTCTTTCGGTCGGTGAAGACTATCTTTTTAGAGTCGGGCGACCATTCGAACCCCGTTATGTAGGAGTCGTTGTCGCGGGTGTACTGCACCGGTTCGCCTCCTTCGGCGCTCTGGAGCCACAGTTCTGTCTCACCCGTGCGGTCGGAGACGTAAGCGATCCAAAGGCCGTCGGGCGACCAGTCGGCCAGCCTTTCGTTGGCTCCCGGCGTGCGGCTCACGTTGCGGGTAACTCCCTTGGTGGCCGGAACGTCGAACACCTCGCCGCGGGTCGTCACGGCGAGCCTCGCCCCGTCGGGGGAGGGAACGACCGAACGGATGTATCTCTCGCCGTCTTTTATCTCGCCGCGGGCAAAGACGTTGTCGGCGGCGAGGCGGATCGTAACCTTCTCGGCGCTGCCGCCCGAGGTGTCCATCTTGTAGATGTAGCCGCCGTTCTCGAAGACTATGTATCCGCCTCCCGTCGTGGGGAACTTCACGTCGTATTCGGTGAAGCCGGTCACTTTCGACGTCTCGCGCGTGCGGGTGTCGTAGGCGAACAGGTTCATGGTGCGGTCGCGGTCGGAGGCGAAGTATATCACGTCGCCCACCCACATCGGGAAGATATCCTGCGCCCGGTTTTCGGTGACGTTGGTCACGCTTTCGGCCTTCGGATCCCAGATCCACACGTCGTCGGCCATGCCCCCCTGGTAGTATTTCCAGGTGCGGAACTCCCTCATGGTGCGGTTGTAGGCCAAACGCTTGCCGTCGGGCGAGAAGCTCGAAAATCCACCCTCGGGCAGCGGAATTTCGGTCGGAAGGCCGCCTTCGAGAGGTGCGAGCCACAGTTTACCCGAAAAACCGCTTCCCACACGGTTGCGGTAGAGTACGTTTTTGCCGTCGGGCGTCCATCCCATCACGATGTTGTTGGGGCCCATGCGGTCGCCCACGTCATCGCGCGAATTGGTCTCCGAGAAGGTCAGACGCACCGGCTCCCCGCCCTCCACGGGCATCGTGTAGACCTCGGTGTTGCCGTCGTACTGTCCGGTGAAAGCAATCGTGTGGCCGTCGGGCGACAGGTGGGCGAACATCTCGAAGCCGATGTGCGAGGTGAGCCTTACGGCGTCGCCGCCTTCGATCGGAACACGGTAGAGGTCGCCGGCATAGGTGAATACTATCTGGCGGCCGTCGGTCGCCGGAAAACGCAGAAGGCGCGCTTCGTCTTGCGCCTCTGCCGGGTTTGCCGCCAGAAGCAGCAGAGCGGGTAGCAGGAATTTCTTCATTTGGGTTATGGATTTAGGAGTCGTAAATATACGAATTTATTTTTTACGCGATCTTAGCCAAAGCTGCACGCTGTTAAAAATAGTTTGCCACAGCACATAGGCGGCGGGAGCGATGCTGCTGGCGGGATTCAGATAGCTCTGAGCGAGCCATATCGCGAGAATAGTGTTCTTCTGCCCGAGCGCCTGTCCGCCCGCCACCCTCTCGCCATAGCGCGAACCGATCCATTTTCCGGCGAAGAACTGCACAAGGCAGATCGCAAGCGCCGCTCCCGCCAGCCAAAGCCCTTTCCGCAACGTCAGATCGTCCTGCTCCGCCACGAAATTCACCACCCGCGCAGTCACTATCGCAAGCGCCACGAGCCACAGGTAGAACGACAGCGGCCCGAGACGGCAGACGGTTTCGGCGGCTCGCGGGGCGAATTTTTGAAGGACGAGCGCCGCCACGAAAGGCCCCGCCAGCACCGGAACGACCCTCCACAGGATCGCGACGAAAGTTCCGCCGACCGAAACATCGGTTGCGGGAGCGATGACGGCGAAAAAGAGTGGTGCACCTAACGCCGCCGCGAAGTTGACCGCCAGCGAGTACGAGAGCATCGTCGAGACCTTCGCGCCGAGCATCGAGGCGACCACCACGGCCGACGCCGCCGTCGGGGCGACGATGCAGATCATAGCGCCCTGGGCCACCTCTTCATCGAACATCCGCACCAAAGCATAGACGGCGACGCTCAAAACTGCCTGAAAGGCGAGCAGACCGGCGTGCAGTCCCGAGAAGCGCAATTCTTTCAGTTTCAACCCGCAGAACGGGATGAAAAGCATAGTGAAGATCAGCCACGGGGTCGCCGCCCCCAGCCGTCCCAACCATCCATGCAACAAGCCCCCGGTGATCATCGCCACGGGCATCAGGATCGTTTGTAGATCGTTGCGGGACATTTGATCGATAGATAATTTGAAAATTTGAATATTTGGGAATGAGCTATGCGGAATATTTCGAGGGTTTTAACTCTCGGTCAATAAGGAAATTCCTTGTGAAATTATTGCCGTTGGCTTTAGCCAAAAATCCGGAGGCTTTTAAGCCTCCGTGAGAAGAAAAATTCCTTGTGAAATTATTGCCGTTGGCTTTAGCCAACGGATAAAATACACTCCCCCTTCCCCGGGCTTTAGCCCAAATTCGTCAGGTTGGGCTAAAGCCCTGTTTATATTTGTCACTTTAGGTTCCGTCGGTTAAAACCGACGGCAATAATTTTCAAATTTGCGAAAGTAAATCTTTTACTTTCGCCGAAATGCGTCCTCCGTCGGCCTGACCGGCAAGGCGTTTCGAGGCGACGCCCATCACGCGGCCCATGTCCTGCGGGCCGAACGCCTCGACCTCGGCTACGATCGTCCGAAGGGCGGCGGTAAGCTCTTCGTCGCTTAGCTCGCGAGGTAAAAACTCGCGCAGTACCTCAACCTGCGCCCTCTCCTCGGCGGCGAGGTCTTCGCGTCCCTGCTCGTGGTAGATGGCGGCCGATTCTGCGCCCTGCTTGGCGAGCTTCTGAATGATCTTCAGCGTCTGGGCGTCGGGCAGTTCGTCGATGTTCGTCCCGGCGGTCTTGGCCTCGATAATGTATTTTTTGACGTTGCGCAGGGCGGCGAGACGCACAGGCTCCTTGGCCTTCATCGCTTCCATGATCCCCTGGCTGATCTGTTTTTCCAAACTCATTGCTTGCGTTTTATTAATATGGTCAATCCTATAATAGTGAAAAGAGCGTTCATTATCAGCAGTTCGTAGCCGAAGCGGTAGCCTCCGAACCAGCCTTCCGAATTAAGATCCAAAACGAGGCACAGCGCGGGCGAAAGTACCGCCACGAGCGGCACCCAACGGTCGCGTACCTGCCACCGCGTCGCCATACCGAAGACGAACATCCCGAGGATCGGCCCGTAGGAGTAACTCGCCAGCACATACACCGCGTCGATGACACTGGTGCTCGCGAGTGCGCGGAAAGCCATGATGACCACAACCATCGCCGCCGCCATGCCGATATGGACGCGGCCGCGGGTCTTCTTGAGTCGCGCTTCGTTTTGCCCGCCCGCCCCGAGAATGTCCACCGTGAACGAGGTGGTGAGCGCCGTGAGCGCCGATCCCGCCGCCGAATAGGTCGATGCGATGAGCCCGAGCACGAACACGATGCCCACCATCGCCGGAAGTCCCGCCCCGGTCGCCACGAACGGGAAAAGTTCGTCGCCCCCCGGAGCCTCGAGCCCGCGCGCACGGACGAAAATGTTGAGCAACACCCCGAGGCTCAGGAACATCGCTATCACGACGAATTGCAACACCCCGCTCGCAACGAAGTTTTTCTGCGAATCGCGCGGCGAGCGGCAACTGAGCGGCAACTGCATCATGTCCTGATCGAGGCCCGTCATCGCCACCACGACGAAAAGCCCCGAGAAGAACTGTTTGAAAAAATACCTGCGGTCGTTCACGTCGTCGAAAAACCACACTCGCGAGAGTTCGCTGTCGCTTATAGCCGCCCTCATTCGTCCGAGATCGAAGCCCAGCTCTTTCGAGATGAACCAGATGCTCAGCCCCACGCTCGCCACCAGGCACACGGTCTTCAGCGAGTCCGTCCACACTATCGAGCGTACCCCGCCGCGCCGCGTGTAGAGCCACACAAGCAACATCATCACCCCGGCGTTCACCGCGAAAGGCACGCCCAGCGGTTCGAAAACGAGCAGTTGCAACACTAAGCAGACCAAATAGACCCTCAGCGCCGCCCCGAGAAGTTTGCTCACAAAGAAGAACCACGCTCCCGTGCGGTGGCTCGACGCTCCGAACCGCCCCCCGAGATATTCGTACACCGAGACGATGCGCCGACGGTACAGTAGCGGCATCAGCACGAAGGCGATCACCATGTATCCCGCCACGAAGCCCATCGCCATCTGCAAATAGGCCCATCCGCCCGTGCCCACCATGCCCGGAACCGACACGAACGACACCCCCGACATGGGCGCGGCGATCATTCCGAGCGCGACGGCCCACCACGGCGAGCGGCGGTTTCCCGTAAAAAAGGTGGCGTTGTCGGCCCGGCGCCCGCTCACCCACGCCACGGTGAACAATAGCGCGAGCCAGGCGGCGATGACCGAAATTACGAGATGCGGAGACATAATTTATTTGATAATTTGATAATTTGATAATTTGATAATTTGGTAATTTGATAATGAGCTACGCGGAAAATTTCGAGGGTTTAACCCTCGGCGAATAAGGAAATTCCTTGTAACTGTTGCCGTTGGCTTTAGCCGACGGATAAAATGCATTCCCCCTTTCCCGGGCTTTAGCCCAAATTCGTCAGGTTGGGCTAAAGCCCTGTTTTATTATTTATCATCTTGGGTTCCGTCGGTTAAAACCGACGGCAACAATGTTCATATCTTCAAATTGAATCATCTTATTTTCAGGGGTTGAATGAGGGTGAAGTTCTCGCCGTTGCCGTGCGAAGAGCAAACGATGCGCAGGGCGCGAACCGGGCGGGCCGGGTCGAGCGCAAGCGTCGCTTTCAGGTCGTGCATCGGGGCGGCGGTCTCGAACGTACGGCCGTCGTAACTCACCTCGACCCTTCCCTGCGGAACGCCCGCCCTTTGGAGGTGGTCGTATCCCGTTTTAAGGTCGATTTGCGACGCCGAGACGGGCGCGGAAAAAGTCCACAGGAACCAGTCGTCCTCCACCGGGGCACGCGACATGCGGGCGGCGGCCTTGTAGGAGGCGACACCGCTGAAGGGGTCTTTCTCGCTCTCCGTCAGTGAACTCGTGAACACCACAGCCGGGGTTTTCAAAGGCCGTGTGTCGGCGACCACCGGCTCGGCGGCGCGATATGCGACGCCCATAGCGGCGAGGCGGTCGAAGTGCGAGGGGGCGGAGAGGGTGCTCTGCGTGAGGCGTTTCTCGAAATCGTCCCATGAACGCCCGGAGGCGGGAGTCCAGGCCACTTCGGCGAGGGCGCACACGCGCGGGAAGAGCTGATAATCGACATAACCGGGGCCGTTCTCGAGACCGAGTTCGGTGAAAAGCGTAGCCTCCACGCCGCGCAGGTTGGCCGTCTCTTCGGAAGTAAAGCCGATCTTCTCCGCGTCGAACGAATAGACCTTCGGCAGGGTGACGATCCCGGCCCAGATGTGGCCCACGTCGCGAGGCGACTGGCGCATGTCGAAGTAGAAATATTCGCCCGTGCTGACCACCGTCGGATAACCGTTCGCGGCGAACTTGCGGGCCGAGGCGGCGGGGTTCTCCCACGCCTGCACCGTGGTCGAGCGGGGTATTTTACCGCTCACCGCGGCCTCACCCCACACGTAGGCGGTTTTACCGTGACAGGCGGCTATGTCGATCACCCGCTCCATGAACACGTCCTGCAACCGGGCGACCTGGGTAATGCCGTGCTCGGCCATGAGCGCCCCGCAGTCGGGGCACCGGCTCCACTGTCCCGGTTCGACCTCGTCGCCACCCAAATGTATGGTCGGGGAGGGGAACAGAGCGGCAACCTCGCCGATGATGTCGTCTAACATCGCGTAATTCTCCTCGCGGGCGGCGCAAAAGACGTTCCGGATGTCATAATCGGCGCTTGCGGTGAGCGAGGGCGAGTAGCCGCAAAGTATTTCGGGATAGGCTATGGCGGCGGCGCGGCTGTGTCCCGGCAGGTCTATCTCGGGGATGATCTCCACATTGCGCACTGCGGCGTAGGCGATCACCTCGCGAATTTCGTCCTGGGTGTAGAAACCGCCGTACTTCCGGTCCCACGCGCCGTAGACCGCCCACACGGGAGAATCGCCTCCGCGCCATGCCCCGATCTCGGTCAGGCGCGGCCAGCTCTTGATCTCGATCCTCCACCCTTCGTCATCGGCAAGGTGCCAATGGAATTTATTGATCTTGTGGCGCGAGATGTTGTCTACAAGGCGCATCACCTGATCGACGGGAATAAAGGTGCGCGCCACGTCGAGCATAACGCCGCGATGGGCCATCTGCGGCCAGTCCTCGATCGTGACGGCGGGTAGCGTCAGGGTTTGAGCCGAGCCGTTCCCGGTGTATATCTCCGCTGGGAGAAGCTGCAGCAGGGTCTGAATTCCGTTCCACACTCCGCCGTAGTCGCGCCCGGCGATGGTTATGCGCGCTGGCGACACTTCGAGGCGGTACCCTTCGGCGGGAATGTGCTCCGGCGCGTCGAGCGACAACCGCACCTGTCCGGCGGGAAGATATCCGGCCAGATAGTCGGCCAGAGGGGCAAGTTCGCTTGTCGCCGCCTCGATGTTGCGGAACGGAATGAGCGTGACAACCCCTTCGCCGCGCTCCACGGAGACGGGCTTGGGAACGAGGTTTTGCGCAAAAAGAGTTGAAAGTTCTTGGCTGGGCCAAGCGAGCAGAGCTCGATTTTGAAAGTTGAAAGTTGAAAGTGATAAAAAAATTACCAGAATCTTTTTCATGTCGTTTAAAGTATTTTTTCAATCATACAAGAGGTATGGTTTCCGTTGTTGGCGGAAGAGGGCGACATCTCCGGCCCAACTCGCTTTTATCTCCACCGCCGAACTTCCGTTCTCGATCATCGTGCGCACCCGGCCCGTCCCCATAAGGTTCTCGAAGAAGGGCGAAAGGAACTTCTTGCCGCCGGGGCCGTCGCCTATCGCGCGGTAGGCGTCTATTAAGTACGAAAGATCGATGCCGCGGGAGATCACCTCGCCGGAGGAAGGATCGGTGCGCAGATCGACTATCGTGCCGTCGGGATAGGTGAGGCGTTGGAACGGAGCGTCCGTGCCGCGCCCCAAGCTCACCGCCGTCGCCTCGAAGTAACAGAGCGACGGATAGAGCCACACGGCTCTCATGTTGGGCAGGGCGGGGGAGGGAGCTATGGGGAGCGTGTAACGCATGTCGCGTGTGTAACCGCCGCACGGAACGACCGTGAGATCGCACCTCACACCACCCGCGAGCCAACCCTCGCCGTCGATCATTCTCGCGAGTTCTCCGAGGGTCATGCCGTGGACGACCGGGATAGGGTGCATTCCCACGAACGAGCGGTGCCGCCGCACGTCGAGCACGGGGCCGTCTACATACATCCCGTTGGGATTGGGGCGGTCGAGAACGATTACGGGAACGCCGCCCTCGGCGCACGCCTCCATCACGAGGTGCATCGTCGAAAGATAGGTGTAGAAGCGGCACCCCACGTCCTGAATATCGAAGACGATCACGTCGCAACGCCCGACCTGTTCGTGGCGTGGTTTTCGATTGGAGCCGTAAAGAGAAACTATTTCGAGCCCCGTGGCGGCGTCGCGCTCGCTGTCGACGTGCTCTCCCGCCGCGGCCGTACCCCTGAAACCGTGCTCGGGAGCGAAAACAACCTCCACCTTAATGCCGCGAGAGAGCAGGGTGTCGACCAGATGGCGGCCGCCCACCGTTCCCGTGTGGTTGGTGACCACGCCCACCTTCCGGTCTTCGAACAGGTGCAGATATTCATCCATTCTTTCCGCGCCGACGGTGATCTGTGCGGCGAGAGGCGCGCACGCGAGCAACGCAAGGAGCGGCAGTAAGAGCTTTTTCATCCCACGAAGGTATGATTTTTCGGGCGAAAACCACTACCTTTGGGCGACAAATTCCGAAAAACAGTATGGATAAAAGAACCACCGACGCTCTGTTGCGTCTTCTGGATATAATGGACACCCTGCGCGAAAAGTGCCCCTGGGATCGCGAACAGACCATCGAGAGCCTGCGCAAAAACACCATCGAGGAGACCTACGAGTTGGCCGACGCGATCGACGAAGGGAATCTCGAGCACGTGCGCGAAGAGTTGGGCGATCTGCTTCTCCACATAGTTTTCTACTCGAAGATCGGTTCCGAAAAGGGAGCTTTCACGCTTGCCGACGTGGCCGAGGGCATCTCCGACAAACTCGTTTACCGCCATCCGCACGTCTTCGGCGAGGTGCAGGCCGAAACCTCCGCCGATGTTAAACATAATTGGGAGGCACTGAAGCAACGCGAAGGCCGCAAGCGGCGCGGGGTGCTGGCCGGAGTTCCCAAGGGTCTGCCCGCGATGGTCAAGGCCTTCAGGGTGGGTGAGAAGGCCGCCGCGGTGGGTTTCGACTGGGAGCGCAGGGAAGATGTCTGGGATAAAGTACGCGAGGAGGCCCGCGAGTTGGAGGTGGAGATCCGCGCGGGCGACAGCGACAAGGCGACGGATGAGTTCGGCGACCTGCTGTTCGCCCTCGTAAATGCCGCACGCCTCTACGGCATCGACCCCGAGGCGGCGCTCGAACGCACCAACCGCAAGTTCATCTCCCGTTTCGGCCACATGGAGGCTCGTGCCGAAGCCGCCGGAAGGGACTTGAGCGGCATGAGCCTCGACGAGATGGAAAGCCTTTGGCAGGAAGCTAAATCAATTTGATAATTTGGTAATTTGATAATCATTGGCGCGTAGCTCATTATCAAATCATCAAATTATCAAATCATCAAATTATATAAGATCATGGCAATAATCAGAAAAGTGCGGGGCAAAACTCCGAAGGTTGGAGAGAATACATTTTTGGCTGAAACAGCCGTGCTGATCGGCGACGTGACCATCGGCCGCGATAGCAGTATCTGGTACGGCGCGGTGCTCAGAGGAGACGTAAACACCATCACTGTGGGCGACCGCACCAACATTCAGGACGGCGCGGTGATCCACACCCTCTACGACGAATCGCCCAACCCGTCGCAAACACACATCGGGAGCGACGTGTCGATAGGCCACAACGCCATCATCCACGGCGCCGTGATCGAGGATAAATGCCTCGTGGGAATGGGCGCGACGATCCTCGACAACGCCCACGTACCTTCCGGTTGCATCATCGCCGCGAACGCGCTGGTGCTGTCGGGCGCGAGGCTCGAACCGAACAGCGTCTACGCCGGAGTCCCGGCCAAAAAAGTGAAGGAGATCACCCACGAGCAACGTACCCAAATCGTCGAGCGCACCGCCGACGACTACCGCCTCTACGCCTCGTGGTACGGCGAAGGGGAGGACTGATCCTCAGGGCGTTTTTTTAGTGACCCCCGAAATCCCCGCCGGCAATGATGAACCGGCGGGGATTTTAGTATCTATTTCAGCGATATTGTGTGAATATTACTTGTGCCGTCGATATTTATTCTTATCTTTGAGCCGACCCTCCAACCTTAAATCATAACCGATTATGAAATCTTATCTGTTTTCATTGTCGCCTGCGCCGATTACGGCGATTCGGATAAAGCGGTCGATGAGACCGCTTTATCGAAGGAACGATCCGTTTCCGACGGGATCGTTTCGAGCGAGGCGTTCGACGACGCTAAAAAAGTCGAGGACGAGTACGTTTTTCCCAAACTCTCTGTAGAATGGGCACCCGACGAAACCGTTCAATCCCGGCTCGAGGCATTGCAAATACCCGACGATGTGTTGGCGACTATTTCCACCGCGGGTTTGCTCGAGACCTGTCTCAACTTTCCGTATCTGTCCGACATCTTCTTTTGCAACGACTATCAACAGGGGTTCGAGGCGTTGGCGATGGAGTTCAACGGATTTCGCGAACTGATGAAACGCCCCGATCTGGTCAAAACCCTGCTGATGAAGTACAGCGGAATGGGCAGGGAGGTAGCCGGAATACGATCGAGGAGCGATGTGGAGATAGGCAGGTTCTCTTTCCGGCATTTCGTTTTGGAGATGACCATGGCCCAGGATGCCGTCATCGAAGAGATGGATGCGGAACAGGAAAAACAGCTTATCGTCATGAGCCTCGAGCGAACGAAAACGGAACAGGCCAACGCGGATGTTTTCGGCGGTATGCACGTCGTGCCGACATCGCTGTTGTACGCAAAAAAGATCGCGGCCACTCCGGATGCCGGCATAACGGCTTCACAGGCAACATTCATACAGGCCCCGTTGCATATCGACCCGGAAACGGTGAAGTCTCTCGAAGATCATGTTATCGCCAAATACATAAAATAAGTCAGCCATGAAAAAGATTTTTTTAATGCTCGCCTTGTGTTGTGTATCCCTCACAGGCGTTGTTGCCCAATATTCACCGGTGACGATAAGAACCCCGAACGGATCGGTGGTTCCCGA
>QMCE01000249.1_pt1 | contig 26565 bp, 24 predicted proteins | sample 1821851 | NCBI WGS metagenome assembly QMCE01 (sample SAMN09453174, study PRJNA476694) | Termite gut metagenome, whole genome shotgun sequencing project. | isolation source: worker | host: Odontotermes sp. | place: South Africa:Pretoria | collected 2016-01-28 | reverse complement strand
AAGGCAAATTTTCGCAGGAATACCGGTGGTATTTCAAGAAAATTTAACGAAGCATAGCGGAACCAGGCGGCGGCGCACACTTGGAACGTTTTATATATTTGATTGAGTTACATGAATGCGCTGAATCCATCAAAAGATGGGTATTGAACGGTTATGTGAACACGCCCTAAATTAAAGATACCATTTTTGAATCGATTATGTTATTTTGAGACCACCAAACCGGAAAGTAAACGTGCTGGAGAAAAAATGAGACGAAATTATCTGCTGGTTCCCACCTCTATGGGCGTGAATGTGCCGGAAGTCACGGAAGGTTTTTTTCAGGTTATCAAAAAAATGGGGACCAGGGTCAGTTACTTCCGCCCGATTTCCGAACAGGAAGAGCCGAACTCCATTTCGATTGCCCATGCCGAGCGCCTGCTCTCCACCGGGAACGGCAGCGTGCTCATGGAACAGGTTTTGGATCTTTATCAGACGGTCATTAACGAAAATGATATTGTGGTGGTGGAAGGGCTTTCTCCCGACAGGCTTCTTTTCCGCAGTAAGAAATTAAATAAGCTCCTCGCCCGCGCGCTGGATGTTTCGGTGATTCTCATTTCGACTCCGAACGGCCGCACCGCTAAAGATGTTTTGGATGAAGTGGAGATTGAGGCACAGGATTATTTGGAAGTCAATGCCGGGGTTTCGGGCTGTATTTTGAGTTCGCTCACCAATTTGGAAGTCCCGTCGCTCAAAGATATGTTCGGGAAGAGTTCGGTGCCGGTCATCGCTTACCTTCCGAAAGAAGGGACCTCTCTCGTCAAAAGCATCAACCGCACGATCATTCGCAAAATGGGTTCCGATAAAAAGGAACATTCCATCAGTCAGGCGGAATTTCGCTCGAGCCTGATCCGCATGGCAAAGAAAGAACAACAGCGCATTGTGCTCCCCGAAGGGGCAGAACCGCGCACCATTCAAGCGGCCATTCTCGCTTTTGAACGCCGGATTGCCGTTCCGGTTTTGCTCGGGAAGCAAGAGGAAATTGAACTTGCCGCCAAAGCACAAAATCTGACGATCCCTAAAGAAATTGAAATAATCGAACCTTCTCCGGAAAAGAAAGCGGAATATGCGAAAGAACTTTACGAACTCCGGAAAGAAAAGGGAATGACTCCGGAAAAAGCGGCGGAACTTCTCGAAAATACCGTATGGTTCGGCACGATGATGTTAAAACACGGGGAGGTTCACGGGCTCGTGAGCGGTGCGATTCATTCCACTGCAGACACCGTGCGCCCCGCGCTTCAAGTGATTAAAACCGCGCCGGGTGTAAAAAAAATCAGCTCCGTATTTTTTATGTGTTTACCTTCGCACGTCTTTATTTACGGCGATTGCGCGATTAACGAAAATCCGACCGCCGAAGAACTCGCAAGCATCGCCATTCAAAGTAACGATACCGCTAAAGCGTTCGGGCTCCCGGCACGTATCGCGATGCTCAGTTACAGCACCGGAAAAAGCGGCTCCGGAGCCGATGTGGATCTGGTGCTGAACGCTACCGAAATCGTGAAAAATACGCGCCCCGATATTTTGGTGGACGGTCCGCTCCAATACGATGCGGCTTCCACGCCGAATGTCGCGAGAATCAAGGCGCCGGAAAGTCCGGTGGCGGGCAGAGCATCCGTTTTCATTTTCCCTAATTTGAATGCGGGGAACATCACCTACAAAGCGGTACAGCGGAGTGCACACAACGTAATTTGCGTGGGCCCCATGCTTCAGGGGCTCGCGAAACCGGTAAACGATCTTTCCCGCGGCGCGCTTGTGGAAGATATTGTTTACACCATCGCACTCACGGCAATTCAGGCGCAAAATGTAGGGAAGTAAAAGCGGAGTCCGGCGCTATTTGACTTTGCCGGCGATTGTTGCATGCCGATATTCTTTCTATTTTAATCGAAAACCGAAAAGGATACTTATGTCGATTTTTGTAATGGTAAACGGGATTCCCGGAAATATGGGAAAAATGGTCGCCGAAACCGTACTCGCTCGCGGCTTAAACCTCGTTCCCTTTTCCTTAACCGGAGAAGCGATCGTCGAAAATGAAGCGGTCGTTGCGGATAAAACCATTCAATTACTCAAGCCGAGCGTGCGCGAAAATGCGATTACGGGTATCCTGAAAGACTATCCGGGTTTAATTTGTGTGGATTATACCCACCCTTCTGCGGTGAATGATAATGCGGATTTTTACGTTCGTCATGGAATCCCGTTTGTGATGGGCACCACCGGAGGCGACCGGGAAGCGCTTCAAAAACTCGTGCAGGATGCCGCGCACCCGAGTGTGATTGCGCCGAATATGGCAAAACAAATTGTGGCGTTTCAAGCGATGATTGAGTTTCTCGCAACCGAATTTCCGACGGCTTTTGAAGGTTATCGTCTGAGCGTAGTGGAAAGCCACCAAAAAACAAAAGCCGATACGAGCGGAACCGCAAAAGCCGTTGTTGCCTCTTTTCAAAAAATGGGCTTTGATTTTAACGAATCTCAAATCGAACTCGTGCGCAACGAACCCGAACAGATGGCGCGGATGCACGTTCCCGAAAACGCACTCGGCGGACACGCGTTTCATACCTACTCTCTCGACAGCGCCGACGGCAACGTTCATTTTGAGTTTCAGCACAATGTCTGCGGGCGGAAAATTTACGCCGAAGGTTCGGTGGATGCGGTACTTTTTCTTGCGGAAAAAATCGCGGAAAAGGCGGCGCGCCCGTTTGATATGATGGATGTACTGCGCTCCGGAAAAATGAAATAGTTTGGCTCTGTTTCTGGATCAAGTTCGGGGTGACGAAGGAATACAACACCCTGGGTTTCTCCACAGTCACCCTCCGGATTGATAAAAGTTTTACTTTGTTCGTTTTTTGTGCAAATCACCGGAGCCTGTCCCCGACTCCGATCGGGGATTCAGTTTCGGCGTAATGACCGGAGGGTCCAAGTTTTAGGCTTACGCACTTCTCCCCCGTCATCCTCCGGCTTGACCGGAGACAATGTTGCGGCGCACATTTGGAACGTTTTGCATACCTGTGCGAACTGTATGGTGCGCAAATCCAAACTTGATCCTTTTTTGGATCCCGCATTCCTCGCGTTTTTACGCAGTCAGGACAATCGCGAGGACAAGCTCGTGCGGGATGACAGGAGGGAATTGCCTAGGAATAACGAATTGTATTGATGCGAAAATCCAAGAAGAAATGAGTTTTTCTACTTCAAAAACTTCCGGATTTCTTCTTCTATTTGACGGATTTCAAACGGCTTTTCAATGTAGCCGTTCATGCCTGAGGCGATCGCTTTTTCAATTTCTTTTTTAAACATATTCGCGGTCATCGCAATGATCGGAATATCCGTTGCATGAGGAAGTCCCGAGGCTCTGATCTTTTTTGTCGCTTCATATCCGTCCATTTTCGGCATTTGCGTATCCATAAAAATAAAGGAGTAATGATTGTAATTACTGCCGAATAATTCGCAGGCGATTTCTCCGTTATCGGCAAATTCAAGAATCGCCCCATAATCGTTGAAAACATTTTGGAGAATCATTTGGTTTAACTTCGAGTCATCGGCCACGAGAATTTTTTTGTCCTTCAAATCGAGAACCGAGTACAATTGACTCACATCGGTGACTTCGGGTGTTATCTTTTGCTGCGTATCGAAATTAATGGAAAAATCGAATCCGGTGATTTTTTGTGCTTCAAAAACCGGAGTGATCTTTGTTCCTATTTTCTGCGCAATTTGCTGAGAAGTGAAAATCCCGTATTCCGCACTGTTTTCAATTCGACTCCGGCTTTCGGTTTCGAGAATGGCAGTAATATCCGGAGAGTTTTCTATTTGACTGCTGCGGAGAGTAAAATCAATTAAATAATGATTTTGATTTTTCTTCCGAATATCCATTTTAAAAAGGATCGTCGCATTTTCTTTGGAATAATGAAACAGATAAAGGAGAATATTGATGATCATTTGTCTGATATACAAACTGTCGCAAAGGAGAACCGGCGGAATTTGAGGATTGATTTCAATTACAAATTGCTGATTTTTTAATTGTGCTACCGGAACCACCCGCGCTTTGATCTGACCGATTCCTTTTCTAAAGTCAATGAAGACTTCATTCAATTTAAAGTCCCCTATTTTTATTTTCGATAAAACAATCATATTGTCGAGTGTTTGACGGAGAGAAACGGTTGTGGAATGAATATTCTCCGCAAAATTTTTAATTGACTTTAAGTTGTCTGCATCGCACGCCATGCGGCAAAACCCCATCACCATATTAATGGAGGTGCGCATTTCATGAGTCAGTTTGGAAAAAAACATATTTTGAACTTCATACGTGCGGCGATGCTCCCGTAAACACCGGTGAGCCATAAAAAAAAGAGCCCAACCGGCACCGAGTACCAAAACAAAGGATAAAATAAGCGCGAGCCCGAGCGTTTCCGCGACATCCGATTTTCCCGATTCGGCAGAAAGTACGCTCATTAAATCATTTACCTGTATTACCACCAGCAAAGAAATAATGGAAAGCGCCAGGAAGAGGGCGAAAACGACAAAGCAATGTGATTTTTTCCTGATCATGTATTTTTCCGTGTCTTCTCATTAAAGATAGTACAAATTCTTATTTCCATCGCCGGAATTTTCGGAAAGAAAAAAACGGATCAAGGGCTTATTATTACATTTGACATCTACTTATGATGTCAGAAACAAAGCCATCACCGCATTTACCGGTCAGACTCCGGCGGAATCGACGAAACGAAGGGATTCGTTCCCTTTTGCGGGAAACGGAACTTTCGGTGACTGATTTTGTGTATCCGGTTTTTGTGGCGGAGGGTGCCGGGAGAGAGGAACCGATTCCTTCCATGCCCGGAATCTCGCGGAAATCAATCGACCTTTGGCTGGAAGAAATTCCGGAACTCCTGAATCTCGGGCTGAAGGCCATCGCTCCGTTTCCGGTGGTTCCGGAAGAAAAGAAGGATAAAAGGGCGAGCGAGGCGCTGAATCCGCAAGGACTGATTCCGCAATTTACCCGGGAAGTGAAAAAACATTTTCCGCAGATGATCGTGATGACCGACATTGCACTCGACCCCTTCAATACCGACGGGCATGACGGCCTTGTTTCGGATACGGGAGAAATCCTCAACGATGAAACGGTAGAGCTTCTGTGCCGCATGGCGCTTTGCCATGCCGAAGCCGGCGCGGATTTTGTTTGCCCTTCCGATATGATGGACGGAAGAATCGGGCGCATTCGCTCTTCGCTGGATGATGCCGCTTACACCGGAACGGGAATCATCGCTTACAGCGCAAAATACGCATCCGCTTTTTACGGACCTTTCCGCGATGCGTTACAGTCGGCGCCGAAAGCAGGGGATAAGAAAACGTATCAGATAGACCCGGCTTCGCGCCGCGAAGCCTTGCGGGAAGTAGAATCGGATATCGGCGAAGGTGCCGATGTCGTGATGGTTAAACCGGCAGGGGCGTATCTCGATATTATCCGGGATGTGAGCCACACTTTTAATATTCCGGTTTGTGCTTATCAGGTGAGCGGCGAATATGCGATGATCGCCGCTGCGGTCGGCAACGGTTGGCTCGCGCGCGGTCCGGCCATTTTGGAAAGTCTGCTTTGCATTAAGCGGGCGGGCGCGCGGTTTATTTGGACTTATTTCGCCAAAGAGGCGGCATTACTTTTAAAGAATCAGGAGCACCGATGAATCAGGGCTTAATCAAGCGATCCGGATACATTCTCGTTTTACTTTTTTTAGCAAGTATCTCCGAAGCACGGGAATACAAAACCTGGGATTATTTCTTCGGAAAAGCCGGAAAAGGGGAATACGCCGGCGCGAAAATCAAAGGGCAAATCCGTTTCTTTAAATACACGCGTTATCCGGAATCACAGCCGGTGTCTTTTACCGTGAGCGATAAACTTTTTGAATTTACGGTTTCCGGTAATATGAAAGTTCCGCCGGAAAAAATCGAATCGGGTTTTTACGCCTCGTGTAATTCCACGAAAGAAGCTTGGATTTCCTATTTCAATCCGCCGGTGCGGTTCGGAAAGCAATCGGTGATTACCGAAATTAAAGGCGTGGATCTCGCTTGCGGCAATGAACTCTATGCACTCCGCGATCTTAAAATCAAATTCAAAAATTCGGCGGCGCAAAGTTTTTGGAATAAGAATTTTGAAATATCCGAACGCGCTAAGCGAAAACAGCTCGCCGAATTTCGCATTGACGATCAGGAAAAGCAGGCGCGCGTTCGCAAACGCTCCGGAGAGTTCAAAGACCCGCGGGACGGGCAAGTTTACCGAACGATCAACGTCGACAATCGAATCTGGTTCGGTCAAAACCTGAATTATCAGGTTCCCGGAGAATCCTGGTGTTATGATGATAAGGATTCTTACTGTGCGCGCGGTGGAAGGCTTTATTCGCTCGAAGGCGCGAGGCAGGCCTGCCCGCCGGGATGGCACTTGCCCCGCGATAAGGAATGGCAGGATATGTTGAAATCTTTGACGCATTGCTACGACGGCGTTCAAAACTGTGGCGATTTCGGTGCCAAACTTAAATCGAAAACCGGCTGGCAAGGCGGCGGCGGTAACGACGAATACGGATTCTCCGTGATTTCATCGGGGCGGCGCGATGTGGCCGGGAGCTATGCCCGTTATGTGGAAATGGGTGATTATGCCGCTTTTTGGTCGGCACAAAACGGCCGCGCCGAAACGATCTGGATTTGGGTGCTCGGGCGAATGTCGGACAATATGCTCCGCCAGCTGGCCCAAAGTAAAAATCACGGTTATTCCGTTCGTTGCATCAACGGGGATTGATCTGGGGCGTTGAGATATTCAGATCATGTGAACACGCCCTAAATCGGGCAATATTCTTTTCTTGCCGGCACTTGATAGAGGCGGTCTTCTTCCGGACACCATGCCGAAAGCGCTTTTCCGTAAACGCAACCGGTGTCGAGCCCTTTGAAATCCGGAAGATTCACGAGTCCGCGCTCGGCCCAATGTCCGAACACCACCGGCTTTTCCCAGGAAACACATTCGAACCACGGCGGATTCTCTTTCGATTTTAAATGAACTCCGTAACCGTCCCAAGTGCGGATGCTGACTAAAATTCGCGGATCCATTTCGGAAAGATTTTTTTTACCCGGTTCAAGTCCGGCATGAACGAGAAGCGCGTGCGGCGTATCGATCCACAGCGGGAATGCGGAAATGACGGAAAGCACCCAGTCCAGATTTTCGAGAGCATTGATCCGGCTCTGCTCTTTGTGACTTCGTTTTTCTTCGGGTTCGCGGATATAATGCAGTAAGCCCGTTTCGTGGTTCCCCAAGACACACCGGATTTGATTTTCCTGAATAATCCGGAGCGCACCGAGGGAATCCGGCCCTTTGTTAATGACATCTCCGGTTTGGTAAACAGAATCTTTGCCGCGCACAAAGGCAAATTTTTCAAGCATCAGGGAAAGTTCATCGGCGCAACCGTGAACATCGCCGATGTAAAGGGTGCGTGCATCCATTATAGTTCGACCGTTTTTTGAAGTTGCCTGATTTCGTTGCGGGAAAGTTCCCGGTATTCTCCCGCAGGGAGATTCCCGAGTAAAACACCGGCAAAGGCCACGCGTTTCAGGTCGCGCACGCGGATTTCAAAAAAATCCATCATCTTGCGGATTTCGCGGTTCTTGCCTTCCGTCAGCACCAATTCCGTGAAATCCGGATGGGAAAAAACTTGCACGGCGTGCGCGGTGATACCCGGCTCGATTTCGATGCCGTTCAGGAGGGCGCGCCGTTCTTTTTGCGTGAGCGGGCGGTGAGTCCAGACAAAGTAAGTGCGCGGGATTTCGTAACTCGGGTGCGTGAGTCTGTGGGCGAGTTCGCCGTGATTCGTGAAAAGTAAGAGCCCGCGGCTTTGAAGGTCGAGCCGCCCGATGTATTTGAAGCCGCGGAATCCGGAGGGGAGGTAATCGTAAACCGTGCGGCGGCCCTGCGGATCGCTCTGCGTACAAATGCAGCCGGGAGGTTTATGGAATGCGATGACAGCGGTTTCTTTTGCAGGGCGCGCCGGGTGACCGTCCACTTCGACCGTGTCGGTATCGGTCACCTGAAGCCCGGGTGTTAAAACCGTCTCGCCGTTCACCTTCACCCGGGCTTCCGCGATCAGTTGATCGGCGGCGCGCCGGGAGGCGATTCCGCATAAAGAAAGATATTTGTTGATTCTAAGGTTCATGAAAAGAGGGGGGATGGGGGATGCAACTAATTACGAAATTACGAATCAAACCTCGGCATTGCATATAGTTACGAATTACGGGGTAACCTTCGGAATTGCAAGTCAATGACAAATTACGTAATTCGTAATTAAGTACGCGATGTGTTATTGCTGATTTCATAAAAAATGAGAGGAGCCTAAGTTTTATTTTCCCGAATGCGGCAGAGAAGCCCCGAGTGGATTCCGGCAAGGCTGATCTTCAAAGATTCGGTGCGCAGTTTTTCAAACAGGCTTCGCAGTAAAAACAATCCGCAAAGAATCGTCCGGTGCTTTCCGTTTTCAAGCCCCGGGAGAGAGGCGCGGAGTTCGAGCGAGAGGTTGGAGATGCGGGTAATGGTTTGTTCGAGCGTAGGGAAATCCACCTCGAAACCTTCCATCTTTTCCAGGTGATCGCGGGGAGAATTAAAAAGAACTTTTACAAGTGCCCGCGCTAAATCTCCCACCAGAAAAACCGGCATTTTGGCGAAAGGTTTCACCGGAAATTCCTTAAAAAGTTCCTTGCTCCAATTTTTATATTCCGGTCCGGGAATGGGGCCCATTTGTTCGAAAAGGAGTTCAAAACCCGCAGGCATGGATAAACTTTTTTTTGCCGAACAGAGTTCTGTCGTTTTTTCTCCGATATTTAAGGCGACGATCCCTTCGCCGTACTGTTCGGTGAGCGCGCTGAAAATCAGTACTCTTTCATCATCGGCCGAAATAACCTGGGGTGCGATCCAAAGTTTTTTCTTAATCTGAGCGGCCAGATCTTCGGTGAAGAGCGCTTCCGGAATTGCGGCGACTTCGATTTCGGCCCCGAGAGCATGCGCCCTTGCCCGGAAATCTTCCAACACCGAACCGAACGAATCGCTTTGAAGCGCGACGGCTTCGTATTTTTGAATGCCGGGCTTCAATTTTTGGATTCCGTTTTCCGTAATTCGATTTGCGATGACCAAAACGGATGTTCCGCTTCCGATCGTGATTACTGCCGGGAGCATTTTCATGGAGATTCTTCGGGAGTTGAAATTAAGGAAGATTTTAGCTTTTCGGTAAGCGTTTCGGAATTCAGCAGAAATTCTTTCGCGTTTGCGATGGCTTCTTCCACAATGGATTCCGGGTGGATTTCCATCCATGAGGAAACCAGTCCGGCTGAATCTTCTCCGAGTTCTTTCCCGAGGCGCATTTCATTGGCCATAGTGAGAGCGAGAAGCATTCCGAGTTCAAAAGGCCGGGGTTTTTCCTTGCCGTTGAGGAGTTCTTCAATGCGGCGGATGCGTTCTTCCAACCCGAGGTTTTCAAAAGAGTTTAAATCATTTTCCGAAATCATAACTCTAATTTAAAACAAAATAGACCGGCGTTTCGACCGGTCTATTTTGGAAGAGTCCATTCCTTCGATTATTTCTTTGCCGGAGCTTTTTTCGGAGCCGCTTTTTTAACAGCTACTTTTTTAGCCGGAGCTTTCACAACTGCTTTTTTTGCTACGACTTTCTTCGGAGCAGCAGCCTTTTTAACAGCTACTTTTTTAGCCGGAGCTTTCGCAACTGCTTTTGTTGCTGCAGCTTTCTTCGGAGCTGCCGCTTTTTTAACAGCTACTTTCTTCGCCGGAGCTTTTGCTGCGGTTGCTTTTTTAGCCGGTGCTTTTGTTGCTTTTGTCGGTGCCATGTGAGTATTCCTTTTAGAGAATGTTAAACGTTAGATATAAAATAACTTGATTTTCACAAATAATCAACACTTAATTAAAAAATAATTTCAAATTTATTTTAAAGACTCTTGCCGAATGTGTTGAATGTATTTCGAAATTCCTTCGACACCGAAATCAAAAAGGTCGGCAAAGCGCGTGGCAAACGGCGGATTTTTTTTGTCGTGAAGGCCCAGAACATCATGTAGCACAAGGACTTGACCGCTTGTGTCTCTTCCGGCACCGATCCCGATGGTGATCGCTTCCACCTCTTGTGTGATGCGCTTTCCGAGTTCTTCGGGAATGTGTTCCAGCACGATTTCAAAAGCGCCGAGTGCGTTTAAAATTTTTGCTTCTTCAAAAATTCTTTCCGCTTCTTCGGGAGTTTTGCCGTGCTGTTTAAAATTTTTTGCGGTTTGTGGTTGAAGTCCGATATGCCCGACAATTTCTATCTCGTTATCTCTCAACACTTTAAGCACTTCCGTGTTCACGCCTTCGATTTTAACGGAGTTCGCGCCGCATTCCAGAAGCGCTTTTGCATTTTGAAGTGCGGTTTCCGGATTTTCATCGCTCCGGTAAGGCATATCCGCGACAATGTGTGTGTCGGGAGCGCCGCGCCGGACAGCGGCGGTAAAGATTTTCATTTCATTCATCCCGATTTCGCGGGTGGAAGAGTAGCCGAGCATGGTGTTTGCGAGAGAATCGCCCACTAAAATCTGATCGATGCGCGCCTTTTCCGCCATTTGGGCGAATGCAAAATCATAAGCGGTGATCATGGAAATGGTTTCGCCGTTTTTTTTCTTTTCTTTTAAATCGCGAATGGAAAGCATGATTTCTCCTTCAATTTTCGCACTTGATCGAGCCATGAAACCGAATTGAGGTTCCGCTTGATCCCGAGATGGTTTTTCAGGTAAGATAAAAAGATTTTTTCGAGTTGCTCCGGCGCTTCCACCGGTTCGTTTTTGGAAAAGCGCCAAAGATCGGAAAGAAAGGGTTCTTCAAATGAAGATTCGTGATGGGTAAAACAGGAAGAACACACACATTCTCCGGAATCCGGAAGAAATTCGGCGGGACTCCGGAGAAACGGCTGATTGCAGCGCGAGCATCGCGAGAGATTCAGCGCAAGCCCCCAGTGGGCGCAAAGATCGAAAAGCCATCTGGAAAGAAGCTCGGGCGCGGGTTCCCGATTTAATGCGGTGAATGCATTCAAAAGTAACTCGAATTCTCTGGAAAGCGAAATTCCGTGGGGCGTGTAACGCAAAAAAAGTTCCGCCATCACTTGCGCGATGGCTTGAGCTTCCAGATTTTCACGGAGAGCCGGGAACCATTCGATGAGAGAAGCCTCTTTTGCAAAAACAAATTCACTTTTCCCGGAAGATTGAAACACCGCTTCGCTGTATGCCATCGGGTCGAATGCCCCTTTGAACGGAGATTCTTTTCGCTTTCCGCCCTTGAGGAGAAAAGAAAGAATGCCGAAATCCGCGCTGAAGGCTTTAACGATAAAAGAAGAATCGCTGTAAGGGAAGCGATGGAGGATGATCATCCGTGTCTTTTGGAGCGGCATTATTTTAAATACTCAGGTGTGAAAATCGGTAAGTATTGGCGGTATGGCTTGCCGGGTATGAAATACAGGGAAACTGGATATGAATTTTTCATCATCTCCCGTGTCCCATGTCCCTTATCCCTGACTTTCATACAATTACAACTCCGCAGCGATAGTTACGTAATTCGTAATTGATAATTCGTAATTGCTTTATTGCCGATTTCATAGAAGATGAATTTTTAGAGGTGCCCTTTACCCCGGAGGCCAGTTGAGTTTCCGCCCGCCGAGTACATGAAGATGAATATGCGGGACCGTTTGTCCGCCGTCTTCCTTGCAGTTGAACACAAACCGCGCGCCGTTTTCTTCAAGCCCGAGCTTTTTGGCGAGTTCCGTCGCCTGATACACGATATGCCCCATCAAAGAAGCATCCGTTTCCCGGAGCTCCATGAGGTTTGCGATGTGTTTTTTCGGGATCACCAGAAAATGAGTCGCGGCCTGAGGGTTGATATCGAAGAAAGCGCAGATTTGCTCATCTTCGTAAATTTTCTCTATCGGGATTTCTCCCGAGGTGATTTTACAGAAAAGACAGTCTTTCATACCATAAAACTAGTATTTTCCCGGTAGAATAACTGCCGGGAGCTCTTGAGATTCCGATTTGTTTTTTATTAGATTTGGAACTTCGCGGGGCAATGCCCCTTCATTTTGTTTTTTAACGGGAAATAGATATGATTTTTTCATCCATCATCTCCGAAGAGTTGAAACTCGAAGAATGGCGCGTGATTAAAGCGCTCGAACTCATGGATCAGGGCGGCACTGTGCCGTTTATCGCGCGTTACCGCAAAGATCAGACGGGAACTTTGAATGAAATCGAACTCCGCGATATTCAGCATCGCCGGGAATACCTCCAGGAATTGCAAGACCGTAAGGAAACGGTTTTGAAAAGTATCGAAGAACAGGGGAAGATGACGCCCGAGTTGAAGGCGCAAATCGAAAATTGCCGCGAAAAAACGCTTCTCGAAGATCTTTACGCGCCTTACAAGCCGAAAAAGCGCACCCGCGCGACGATCGCGAAGGAACTCGGACTCGAACCGCTCGCACGCACCATCATAGCGCAGGAAGAAACTTCCAATAGCCCCGAAGAAATTGCCCGCATTTATTTTTCCGAAGAAAAAGGACTGGCCGATGCCAAAGCGGTCATTCAGGGCGCTTGCGATATTCTCGCGGAAGAGTTGGCGGACAATGCCGAATTCCGGCAGTACCTGCGCGTGCAGGTTGAAAAATCCGGCGTGATGGTTTCCAAAGTTCGCAAAGAGTTTGAAAGTCAGGAAACCAAGTTCAAGAATTATTATGACTTCTCCGAACGGCTCATGAAAATTCCGAGCCACCGGATGCTCGCGCTCCGCCGCGGCGAAAAGGAAAAGGTGCTTCGCCTCACGGTGGAAATGCCCGAAGAAAATCTCGTCTCTTACCTCCGGGAGAAGGTGATTCTGAATAACGGAATTTGGAAACCTTATTTGGAAGAAATGTGCAAAGACGCGTGGGAACGTTTGCTGAAACCGAGTATGGAAAGCGAAGTGCGCCTCATTGCCAAAGATGCCGCCGAAAAAGAAGCCTTTGTGGTATTCAGCAAAAACCTGCGAGATGTGCTTCTCGCGCCGCCGGCCGGGCATAAATCCGTACTTGCACTCGACCCGGGTTTCCGTACCGGCTGTAAAGTGGCGGTGCTGGATGAAAACGGAAAATTCCTGGATCACGGCGTGATTTATCCGAACGAACCGCAGAAGAAAACCGCTGAAGCCGCGGCATATATTGCGGAGCTCGCGGAAAAGTACAATATTGATTTGATTGCGATCGGAAACGGAACGGCCAGCCGCGAAACCGATGCGTTCGTGGCTTCCATGGCAAAGAAATTTAAAGGCCGGGCGCCGGCACGCGTGATTGTGAATGAATCGGGCGCTTCCGTTTATTCGGCAAGCATGATCGCCATCGAAGAATTCCCGAAAGAAGATGTCACCACCCGCGGCGCGATTTCCATTGGGCGGCGTTTGCAGGATCCGCTTGCGGAACTCGTGAAAGTGGACCCGAAAGCGATCGGTGTCGGCCAGTATCAGCACGATGTGAACCAGAAAGAACTTCAAAAATCATTGAATGAAGTGGTGGAATCTTGCGTGAACATGGTGGGAGTGGATCTCAACAGTGCGAGCGCTCCGCTCCTTGCTTATGTGGCGGGCGTTACCAAAAATATGTCCGAAGGAATCGTGAAACACCGCAATGAAAAAGGGGCGTTCAAAAGCCGTGCGGAACTTCTCGAGGTGAAGGGCTTCGGACCTAAGGCGTTTGAACAGGCGGCGGGCTTCCTCCGGATTCCGTCGGCGGAAAACCCGCTGGATTGCAGCGCGGTTCACCCGGAAAACTACGAACTCGTGGAAAAAATGGCGTCGAAAGCAGGCGTAGAAGTGAAGGAACTTGTCGGTAATTCTTCGGCGTTGAAAGCGCTGAATGCGGATGAGTTTTTGAGCGATACCGTCGGTAAACATACGCTCGAAGATATTTTTGCCGAACTGGAAAAACCGTCCCGCGACCCGCGCAAGGAATTCCGTTACGCACAGTTTAACGACAAAATTCAAACGATTCAGGATTTGGTCACGGGAAGCTGGATGGAAGGTGTGGTCACGAATGTGGCGAACTTCGGTGCGTTTGTGGACATCGGCGTACATCAGGACGGACTCATTCATATTTCTGAAATCAGCGATAAGTTTGTGCAGGATGCAAAAACCGTGCTGACCGTGGGAGATGTGGTGAAGGTGCGCGTGATGGCAGTGGATGCCGCTCAAAAGCGAATCAGCCTTTCCATGAAGCAGGAAACCGCCGAGAATACGGCACCGGGTTCCCGTAAACAGCGCCCCGGCGGTAAGGATTCCCGCGGCGGAAGAGATTTCCGGAATCAAAATTCCCGCACTCCGAATATGCAGCCGCACGCCACTCTCGCCGATTTGAAGGCGAAACTCTCCGGAAAAAGCTCTGCGCCGGCTCCCAGGAAGGCGGCTCCGGTGCAAATCGGGAAGTTGAACTCCATGGTGAAGCAGATTATGAAGAAAGGCGGGTGATTTTCCGCCGGTTTGAGACACAAATGCCCGCGAAAGCGGGCTTTTTTATTTAATGAGCGCGGATATTGAGGGTAGAAACTTAAAAACCGATTGAATAAGAGCGAAGATTATTTAAATTCAAAAAATAATTTGTTTATTTACCCCATGGTGGCGTTTGTGCGGTTTTTGGGGAAAGGAAGATAAAGATGAATAAAAACAGCTTTCTTTTAGTTTGTTTAACAGTTTGCGGCTTCGCTTCCGCGGCATTATTTTTTAACTCTGAAGGGACCGCGCAGGAGCGTTACCGCGTTTGTTCGCCTGTGGTCGATTGTGCCGCCGCAATCGTTCCGAACGTGAATGACGGTGGTTTTTGGTACGGTTACGATGACCGCGGCGATGGCGGAAATTCTTCGGTGGTTTATCCGGTTGCCGCCGATACTTACGGGGATTATGTTCAACCTATGGTTACGGCACTCGGAATGATTTCCGTTACGCTGAACACCGGAGCTTTAGCAGATAACCCGGTGGCGGGTTACGGTTTTAATGTGGTCAACGGTGCTAAAACACCAGCGAATGTGAATACATGGGGAACGGGCGTTTGCGTGACCATTCAGAATTCGGCCGCTCTTGATCTGGAAATGGAATATCAGGGAAACGGAACTTTGACGGGGTATAATGAACCGTTTTATCGCATTGTAGCCGGTACCGGGCCGGTGGTTGTGGATGTGCTGTGGGCGAACTTTAAGCAACAAAACGGATGGGGAACTCCTATCACAGGGGACCCGGCTTCTGCCGTAGCCGGCTTCAAGTTTAAGTTTGCCGGCAAAAAAGGTGAGACCGGAACGAATCAGGTAAAGATTTGGCAGTTCGGTACGGCCGGCTCCTGCACACTCCCCGGAGGAGTGACTCCGCCGGCAAAGGCTCTTGCGGATAGCATGCTCGCCTGGATTCCGGACGCGGTTTATACCGGTTCTCCCATAGAGCCTGAAGTTGTACTTACGGACGGCGATCAGGTTTTGGAAAAAGATGTGGATTATACGCTTGCTTATTTAAACAATACCGCTATTGGCCAAGCGAGCATTTTGATTACCGGAGCCGGGAATTATACCGGCGGTATTATCGGAACTTTTAATATTGTAGAAGAAATAGTTGTAACCGAACTGACCGAAGAGATGGTGACTCCGATCCCCAATCAGACTATTCGTACCGCTCCGGTAACTCCGGCCGTTGAGGTAAAAGACGGCACTAAAACACTCATCAAAGACAGAGATTACACGGTTACTTATGAGGATAATGATGCCGTTGGTCTTGGGCAAGCGGTTATCACGGGGCAAGGGAATTATTCCGGAACCGTTACCGTATTTTTTGTTATTGAAGAATTTGTACCGACTGTAATCACGGAAGCCATGGTCACTCCGATTCCGGATCAATTTTATACCGGGGCGGCGCTAACTCCGGCTGTTGTCATTAAAGACGGTGCTAAAACACTGGTGAAAGATACCGATTACACGATAGCTTATGCTTATAATACCAACATTAGCGACACTGCTCGTGCGGTAATATCCGGTAAGGGCGATTATTCCGGCATTTTGATGATTTCATTTAAAATTGTGCTGAAACCGACGGCCCTCACTTCGGCGATGCTTGCGGCGATTCCCGTACAACCTTACACCGGTTCTCCGGTTGAACCCGCTTTGACGATTAAAGACGGCGCCAAAACTCTCGTGAAAGATACGGATTATACGGTTGTGTTTACCAATAACCTCAATGTGGGTGTGGCGACGGCGGCGATTACCGGTAAGGGAAGTTATACCGGGTCTTTTACAAGGACTTTCACTATCAGCAGAGCAAACTTTGCGACTTTAACGACGCTGACGATCGCCGGCCTGGCCGATACGGTTTACACCGGTGTGCAAATAAGGCCCGTTCCCGAAGTGAAGCATGGTGAAAAAGTATTGGTTCTCACAACCGATTTTACGATCACTTATAAAATGAATTTGAATGCCGGAACGGCGACGGTTACTGTTGCGGGTGCCGGTAATTATACCGGCAGCGTTGCCAAAACATTTAAAATTCTTCCGCGGAATCTTTCCGATTTGACGATAGAAGAAATTCCGGATCAGCTCTTTACCGGACTCGCTAAAACGCCTGTTCCCCAAATCAAACACGGAGAAATCACTCTTTCTTCGATCGATTTCACAACCGCTTACGGTAACAATACGGATCTCGGCGAAGCCACTGTCACCATTACCGGCATAGGGAATTACACAGGTTCGGCGGAAGCAACATTTAAAATTGTTTCTTCGATCGGGCTTCAAAAGTCAAATGCAATGCCCCGGGTTTATGCGCGCACTCTCGGGAATACCATTCAACTCTTTAACTTGCCGAAAGGTTCGACGGTGGAAGTATTCGATATTCACGGGAAACGCATTTACCGGGGTTCGGCGTTCTATGCGCCGGCACTGAATATTTCCGTTGGAGCCAAAGGCTTTTATTTGGTGAAGGCATCTGCTCAAAATGAAATGCGAACTTTCCGTGTGATGGTGAAGTAAATTTATTTTCGATACCCGGGCAGAGTCCCGGGTTTTTTATATGGAATCCGAACAGTATCGTATCCGGTATTAGGAATGACGTTGTGACGAAAGCTCTTGGTAGAAAAGCTATTTTGGAATTTATGTGGAATTTTGAAGAATATATAAGACAGGGTGAACCCGATAAAAAAGAAAAGTCGCTTATTTGGCAAACGGCTATCGGTTTGCAACAGGTTGACGGACTGAAACCCTCTGCTTACCTGATTGAAACGGCTAAACGAAATATCGAAGGCGATATTTCGTTTAATGAGGTAAAAAGCTGCATCGACGTTTATTATAAGGAACACCCCGCCAAAGACGAAAATGACCGGACGGAAGAGGCGGACAAGGTTTCCGCACGGATTGCCGAAGTGCTTTCGGAAAAAACCTTCTCATTTACGCCAACCGAATACCTGAATATTCACCGGCGCTTGTTTACCGGTATTTACAAATTTGCGGGAAAAATCCGCGATTACAATATCACCAAATCCGAATGGGTGTTAAATGGCGAAACGGTTTTGTATGCAAGCGCCGACACCTTAAAAGAAACGCTCGAATATGATTTTGAACAGGAAAAAACCTTTAATTATAAGGGCTTAAATCAACAGCAAATCATAGAACATATTGCACATTTTATTGCGTATTTGTGGCAAATTCATATTTTCGGTGAGGGAAACACGCGGACTTCGGCGGTATTTTTGATAAAATATCTTCACAAACTCGGTTTTAAGGATATAAACAATGATATGTTCGCCGAACATTCGTGGTATTTTCGCAATGCACTTGTCCGTGCCAATTACGAGAATATTACGCAAGGCGTTCATAAAACCGAAAAATACCTTATCCGCTTTCTCTCAAATATATTGCTGGGTGAAGATAACCGTTTGAAGAACAGAGAAATGCACATTCATTTTGCGGATGTTGTAAATGGTGGAATGAATAAACATACCGCCAACATATTGGAAGCAGAAAACACAGAAATATTGGGTGTAAATGAAAATAAGTTGGGTGTAAATGAAAATAAGTTGGGTGTAAATGAAAATAAGTTGGGTGTAAAGTTAAATAAAAATCAGGTAAAAATACTTGGTTTGATAGAAAAAAATAATAAAATAACTATTATCGAGATGGCAAAATTACTTTCAATATCAGAAACAGCAATAGAAAACAATATTAAAAAACTTCATGAAAAAGAGATTCTTTCCCGTATGGGTTCCGATAAAACGGGACATTGGGAAATAAATAATCATAATGGAATGAACCTGTATCGCGGTTGCACTTGATATATGAAAGCAAAAGTCGTTTTAAGTATTCTACTTTGTCTATTATGTGCGGCTGCTGCCGTTGCTCAGGACAAAAGAGCAAAGATTAAGGATTATCTTAATCGAGAAATATTGATCGTAGATCATTTTGCCGGACAGAGTATTACTTTACTCCAAGAGAATAGAGACTATATTATTCTTCGAAAATATTTCGGTTCGGGAATTCCTGTAATAGGTTCGATAAAATATAAAGTGGTATTTAACGGTGATTTCCAAATTGCTTTTTCGGAAGTTATTGACGTTTCAAATGAAGATTTAATGAAAAGTAATGAGAATTTTATTTTACGCATAGAGGAGAAAGGTGTATTTCTGTATCTGAACGGATTAAGAATAGAAATAAATGAACGGTTTCCGGATACTTGACATATTGCATCACAAAGATGTTTACGACCGGGAAAACGGATGCCTGCCTGTGGTCACTCAGCGGAATTGCAGCCCTTTTCAGGATGAAATCAAAAACAAAATCCGGAATACAGGTAAATTGGATTTTTTTACAGGCGAATCGGAAATAAATAACCTACTTTAGTAACCGTTATGCAATATATTACCAAACTGAAAAAAGTTCTCAAAAGCGGTCCCCTCACTTCTTGCACCGAATCTTACAAAACCGGAAGATACACCGGCAGTAAAACACGCGCACTTACCGAAAGCGAAATCGCCGTTCTCGAAAAAAACGGAAATCATTGTGAAAACTGGGCGAATATTTCCGTGGATATTGCCTTTGATCCGAATCACATTTATCACTCCATATTTTCCGGAAAGGTCCAGCTCCCGGCTTTTTACGGAACGGTTTTGGTTCCGGGAGATGTTTCGTTTCCTACCGGGATTTATTCTTCTCATGTGCATGACAGTATCATCGAAAACGCGCTCGTGCATTCCGTTTCCCTGATTTCCAACATTTTAGTACGGCAAGGTGCCGTGCTTCAAAAAATAGGTTCACTTGTCTGTAACGGAAACACGCATTACCAAATCGGAACCGAAATACATATCGGCAATGAAATGGGCGGCCGGAAAGTACGCATTTTCCCGGACATCAACCAGGAACTCGTAGAAGCGCAATTATTTCAAAGTAAAAGCCCCGAAGACGACGCGGCTTTTGCAGAAGTGATTTCGGAATGGCGTGAAGAGGTGAGCCCTCCGTTCGGTGTGATTGAAAAAGGGGCTGTGATTTCCAATACAAATATTATCCGTAACAGTTGGATTGGTCCGCATGTTCGCGTGGACGGCGCGGCGAAAATCAGAAATTCTACTATCCTCAGTTCCCTTGAGAACCCGACCGGGATTTACGATGCGGTGATTCTCGACAGTTCCTGCGTTCAGGAGGGTGCCGTACTTTATGCCGGTGCACAAATTCACCGCAGTGTTCTCATGAAAAAAACGAAAGTCGGAAAACTTGCGCTTATCTATTCTTCAATTGTCGGCCCTTGTTGCCAAATCGAAGAAGCGGAAGTGACGAGTAGTTTTGTAGGGCCGCTCACACAAATTCATCATCACAGTTTGTTGATTTCCGCGTTGTGGACGGCCGGCGGCGGGAATATCGCTTACGGTGCCAATGTGGGGAGCAACCACACCGGGCGAATGCCGGATCAGGAAATCTACCCCGGGCAAGGATTCTTTTTCGGACTCGGCGTGAACGTGAAATTCCCCGCCAATTTCAGCGAAGCCCCTTTTTCCGTGATCGCCTCGGGAGTCACCACCGAACCGCAGCGGCTCCGTTTTCCGTTCAGTTTAATTAAGGCGCCGAACCCAATTGGTGCCGGAACTTCCGGGAACCTGAACGAACTGGTGCCCGCCTGGAATTACCTGAAAAATGCGTACGCGCTGGAACGCAGTGCCTTTAAATATAACGTGCGCCGGAAAGGCGTGGAAGAAATCCCGCCGTTCAAACTCCTGAATCCGGAACTGGCCAGGTTTGTTTTGAAAGCTTATCACAGCTTGGATGTGGAAAAAGTACTGGACGTTTATACGGAGCAGGAAATTCCGGGACTCGGAAGCAATTACTTCCGCGAAGCGAATCGCATGCAGGCGAAGCTCGGATACGCCAATTATCTGGAACGCTTTTTTCTCGACGCTTTCGTTGCACTTCTGGAATCTTCCCCCGCTCTCCTGAAAAATCCGCTCAAAGAAACCCGGAAACTTCTCCCCGGAGAAATTTTCAAAGATATTCTACGGATCATTTCCTTTCCGGAAACGCTTCCCGATTTAATCAAGCGCTATCGCACCCTCGAAAAACAGTGGTTCGATTCCATCGTGGAAAGCGTGGAACGCGACGGCATTCGCGGAAAGAAAATTTTCGATGATTATGAAGAAGCGCACCCCGTCGATTCCGCCTTTATGGATAATTGCACCTGGCGGCTGGAAGAAATCACCCGCCGCAGTAATGCCCTCTTGAAAGAACAGAAAACGGATATTCAATGAATATCGTTCTTTTCGGTTTTCTCATTTTTGAGTTGATTTTCCGGCTCGTTCTTGAAATCCGGCAAATGCGTTTTTCCGGGAAATTTTCGCGTTCCGCAGTTCTGCATTTGATTCCGCTCGTCAATAACTGTATTCCCATGCGCGATCTTCACGCCGCCGCGCTCCCCGAAACGCCGTTTATCAAGGCTCACGAGGCGGCGCACGTTAAAATGCACCACCACGCGATGCGTTCCGGAGTGCGTATTTTAGGGATCGGTATTCTGTTTTTCACATTGATTTATGCCTGGAACTATTCGGGCGCGGGCCTCTTTCAGAGCATCCTCCTTTTTCACCTGATTCTTTCCCTGATGCAGGTGATTTGGAATGCGATTTGCTGGTTTCAGGAATACGAAGCCGATGCCTCTGCCTTTAAAGTGACCGGAAAATCGGGCTCTGAAAAAAGCCTTGCCGCGCTGATTCAAAAAGAAATCCCGAAGCAAATGCTCTATGCATTACTTTATCAGGAGCACCCGCCGGCAACGCTGCGCCTGGAAAAAATCAAAACGAGGGAGCGGTAACCCCGTTCCGGTGAAACGGATTGGAGAAAAGCATGAAATTCAAAGACAAAGTCGCTGTCGTCACCGGCGGCGCGGCGGGAATCGGGCAGTGTATCGTGAGAGAATTCAAGAAGGCGGGCGCCAAAGTTGCCGTCATTGATAAAACGCAAGCCGCCTCCGAAGCGGATTTCTTTTACTGCGGAGACATCGCCGAAGAAAATATATTGCGCGATTTCACAGATCAGGCCAAAAGCCGCTTCGGGCAAATAGACTTCTTAATCAATAACGCGTGCCTGAGCCGGGGCGGCATTTTCTCCGATTGCGGGTTCGAAGATTTTCTTTACGTTCAAAAAGTCGGGGTTGCCGCGCCCTATTTTCTCGCAAAACTTTTCCTCCCGAATTTCGCGCCCGGGGGAGCCATCGTCAATATCTGTTCCACGCGGGCATTCATGTCTCAAGCGGGAACGGAAAGCTATTCCGCCGCCAAAGGCGGCATTCTCTCGCTCACGCACGCCCTCTCGGCAAGCCTTTCGGGCCGCGTTCGCGTGAATTCCGTTTCTCCGGGCTGGATCGACAACACCGCAGGCGATTGGAGTTCTGCCGACAGTGCCCAACACCCGGCGGGGCGCATCGGCAAACCCAAAGACATCGCGAACATGGTTCTGTATTTATGCAGCCGCGAGGCATCCTTTATTTCGGGGCAAAACATCACCATTGACGGCGGCATGAGTAAACTCATGATTTATCATAGCGATCACGGCTGGACTTACACACCGCAAGAGTAATTTTTTAAGAATTTATCTGTGATTCTCCAGCGAGTCGATCACACCGGCCAATTTTTCCGCGATCGCTTTACTTGCTTTATACGACCAGTGCGTATCATTGATCATATAGACATCTTTTTCACCTTTTTGTACCATTCCCTGAAGTAATTCTTTGGTATCAAAAACAAAAACTCCGGGAATATTTGATAAAAGTGCAGTGGTTGTATCTGTGGGAGAAGAATCATCGGTAATAAACGGACGGTAAACATCATATTTATCCGAAGCGAGCAAAAAGATCATTTGAATCCCCTTTTCCGAAAACTTCTCATTCAACCGAATCAGATTTTCTTTCGCTTTTTCCATATCGGCGAACGTTATTTTTTCAAAACTTAAATCTTGATGGTAGTAAAATAATCTATGCGAAAGACGGTTGTGTGTAAAAGATTCCTGCCTCAAATCATGTTTTGCAATAGGGTTTTTATAATTAAACTGCAATCTTATCCAGGAAAATAAATTATACAAATCGCCGCTTTTATGGTTTTCCTCCATTTGGCTTAAATTTTCAGGCGCTTTATAGGGCTTTTCAAAATTGATATGCTTTAATACCGTAATCGCACTCCGGTCCACTTGCTGTATCAGGATCATCCGGCAGATGGTGCTGTCCAGCATTCCGCTTTTCAACAGGGAAACTGCCGTTTGAATATGCCGCAACTTGGTAAAGTCTGTTTTAACATTCACTATCGTGTCACCGAGCAAGTGCGCTAAATAATTTTGATAGCCGAAAAGCCCCTGTTGGCTGAACGAATCTCCGAATATCAAAATCTGGAGAGGCTTTTGAGACGGAGACTTTGCGGCGGGCACGGCAAAAGTATCGATCACCCGGTTTTCCGTTAAATAATTCTTTTTCAAATTTTTATTATAGTTTTTACCGAACGGAATTTGCCCGAGAATTCCGATATCCCCCGAAACATTCGGTTTTATGGCAATGCAATAATAGCCGTACACACTAAAAAACGGAATCAGATAAAATAAGGTTTTGATGATAAACTTTTTCATGATTACTTAAAATTGAAAATAAATAAATTGTTCATTTTCACCCATAAACCATATCATACAAAAGATGAGAACCATATAAACCAAACGCCGGCACCACGGATTCATGAAAGCCAAATCTAATCCATGTTGCTTTTCCCGTTGCAGCCATTCTGTAAATAACATCACCAAAATAAAGATTGTACACTTTAGGGTTATTTTCTTTTCATAAATACCGGCACCCAGTAAATCGCCGAAATCCGCTATTCCCCTGAAGTATTCAAACGCTTGCCCAATACTATCAGCCCGGAAAAGAACCCAACCGATTACGACAAGCAAAAAGGTAAGTCCCATCTGAAAAAATTCTTTGATACCGGGAAAAATTTTCCCGGCGGCGACCGTATCGACATATTTCCGGTTTTGGTGCAATAAAATCAAAGGCAGAAATAATAAGGCATGATATGCGCCCCAGGCGATAAATGTCAGGTTCGCTCCGTGCCAAAAGCCGCTGACGAGAAAAATCACAAAGGTATTGCGAACCACTTTCGCTTTTGAAACGCGGCTTCCGCCGAGCGGAATATACACATAATCCCGAAACCAGGTTGTGAGTGAAATATGCCATCTTCGCCAAAATTCGGCAATATCGCGGGAGAAATAGGGGAAGGCAAAATTTCGCATGGCACTAATGCCGAACAGGCGGGCACACCCGATTGCAATATCCGAATAACCCGAAAAATCGCCGTAAATCTGAAAAGCAAAAAATACCGCGCCCGAAAACAGGGTCAGGGCCGATTGTTCCGAAGGATCGGCAAAAACCATATTCACATAAACCGCACAATTATCTGCTATTACGATTTTTTTGAATAAACCCCAAAGTATTTGCCGCATCCCGTCGGCCGCTTGCACATAGTTAAAAACACGTTTTTTATAAAACTGAGGCAGAAGGTGAGTGGCTCGTTCAATCGGGCCCGCGACCAAAAGCGGGAAAAACCCGATATAGGCAAAAAAGGCGATGATATCCCGGGTCGGTTCTATTTTTCGCTTGTAAACATCGATGGAGTAACTGAGCGCCTGAAACGTGTAAAATGAAATACCGACAGGCAAAATAAGATGAAGCGTGTGCGGCTGTAAATGAATGCCGAGCGAAGCGAAAGCGGAGATAAAATTTTCTACAAAGAAATTATAATACTTGAATACTCCCAAGATGCCGAGATTCAATATCAGATTACCTGTGTTCAGAACTTTAGCGCCCGAAGCGGAAACGCGCCGCATCAGGAGTCCGCACCCCCAGGAACAAAGGGAGGTAAAAGCGATCAACCACAAAAACCGGATGTCCCACCAACCGTAAAAAACATAAGAAGCCGCCACCACAAACAGGTTTTGTAACTTCAGGTTTCGCTGAAAGACAAGCCAGTAAAGCAAAAATATGACCGGCAGAAAAACGGCAAAAGTGATGGAATTAAAAAGCATGACGGCATACCTCCGGCACAAGAGCGGAGCATAAAAGAGATAAAACAGGAGTTAAAATAGCCTTCATTTTCACCGAAAAATATTCTCAAAGGAACCGAACCGGGTAAGTTTAGCAAAAAAATCATTTCTTTACGCTTTTTTTTCTAGTTTACCCGGGCGAGAGAATGTATCTTGTGGGTTCTTATGCGCGTTACTTTTTTAAATCCGCCTTTTCATGCCATGTTTAGCCGGGAATCCCGGAGCCCGTGCGTAACAAAATCGAGCACGCTTTACTGGCCGATGTTCCTCAGTTATGCTGCCGGTACCGTAGAAGCGGACGGCAATGAAATCCAATTGATCGACAGTCCCGCTATGGATTTGAATTTGGAAGCGACCCTCGCCGGAATTCGCAAATTTTCACCTGAACTTTTGGTGGTAAGCACCAGCACCCCGAGTATTTTAAATGACCTTCAGGTGGTCAAAACATTAAAATCGGTTTTTCAGGTTCCCGTGGCGATTATGGGAACGCATGCCTCGGCGGAGCCTTTGGAATCGCTTGAAAACGAACCCGCCCTCGACTACTGTATTATCGGCGAAGCGGATTACACCGCGCGAAACCTCGTCCGGTTCCTTCGCGGCGATATTGCAAACATAAAAGATATTGCCGGCCTCGCCTTCCGCAATGAAAAAGGGGAAATCGATTTTCAGCCCGAAGGCCCCAAGATTGAAAATCTGAATGCGCTCCCCTGGGTGAGCAAAACATACCGCAAATACCTCTACTCCTGCTACAAACGTTACTTTTACGGCGCAAACCTCAACCCGATAGTGGTGATCCTCACTGGAAGAGGGTGCCCGCACCGCTGCAGTTACTGCGTGGTACCGCAAACGCTGAACGGACATGTGTTCCGCAAGCGTTCCCCCGAAGACGTGGTGAACGAAATGGAATACATTCTCGAGAACTTCGATGATCTCGGGGAAATTTTCTTTGAAGACGACACCTTCACCGCCGATCACGGGCATGTGCGCGCCATTTGTGAATTGATTCTCGCTCGAAAATTGAAAGTCACCTGGAGCTGCAATGCCCGCGCCGATGTACCGGCGGATTTATTAAAACTCATGAAAAAATCCGGCTGCCGGGAACTCTGTGTCGGCTTTGAAAGTGCGAGCGCGGAAGTGCTTCAAAAAATTCACAAAGGTGTGAAAAATACGGACCGGGCGGTTGCCTTCACCCGCGATGCCAGGCAGGCGGGGCTCCTCGTTCACGGTTGCTTTATGGTGGGAAACCCGGGCGACACCCAAAAAACCATGCGGGACACGCTTGAGTATGCGAAAAAGTTAAACCCGAGCACGGCGCAGTTCTATCCGATCATGGCGTATCCGGGAACGGAAGCCTACCGCGAAGCTCTCGAAAGCGGCGCGCTCAAAACCAAAGATTACAATCAGTGGCTCGATAAAGACGGATTCCACCGCACCACCATTCAGCGCGAAAACCTTTCCAGTCAGGACCTCGTGGATTTCTGCGATGCTGCCCGTCGCGAATTTTATTTACGCCCCTCTTACATGGCAAGCCAAATGAAACTCGCCCTCTTCAACAGCCGCGAACGCTACCGCATTTTCCGCGCCTTCAAAACGCTCGTGCGCCACCTTTTTAAAAAGCACGGCGAATTGAAACCCTGTGCAAGGCAAGCCCCCACCGCGAAAGGCTAAAAAGGGCGTGCCCCGGCGCAAGTCAATTACGAAAGCTAAATTACGACTAAATGCGATCATTGAGAGCATTTAGGATTCCGTAGCGATAGCGAGGAACCCCGTAAGGGGTGAGGAAGTGCGGATAGCACTGACGAATTAATTACGGAATAGACCTCTTCGGAAATTGCAGTAACTTTGTTGATTTTTATTATTAAAACGCTGAATTCATATTATTTTCCGAGGAAGTTTATTCTCACGT
>QMCE01002677.1_pt1 | contig 26604 bp, 24 predicted proteins | sample 1821851 | NCBI WGS metagenome assembly QMCE01 (sample SAMN09453174, study PRJNA476694) | Termite gut metagenome, whole genome shotgun sequencing project. | isolation source: worker | host: Odontotermes sp. | place: South Africa:Pretoria | collected 2016-01-28 | reverse complement strand
ATATATGGCATGGATTATCTGGGTTAAAATAAATAATTTTAAGGAGTGAAGTATGGCTGATATTACCTATAATATCGAGAAAACATTTGGCGTTTTATCCGAAGAAAAAAGCGGATGGAAAAAAGAAATTAATCTTGTTTCGTGGAATAATCGCAGTCCAAAAATCGATATACGCGATTGGGCACCAGGACATGAAAAAATGGGCAAGGGCGTTACCCTGACAAAAGAAGAAGCTGCGAAGCTTTCGGAACTGTTGAGCGCTGCTGTGGAAAGTATGGAGTAAAAGGCAAAGCCAGCACGAAGCGGCTTTAAAAAATGGGGAAGAAGCGAATCGTGGAATCGCGTGTTTTTTGCGCTGTATTGACGCGGTACAGTTTATCTTTCTATATAATCTTACCGATAAGGAATATATGAAGAAGTTTATTTTGACAACAATAATCGCATTATGTGCAGTACTTATGTGCAACGCGCAGACTACCCCCTTTTATCAGGAAGGGACGGCTTCATGGTACGGAACGGAATTTGATGGGCAGACCACCGCCTCCGGTGAGGTGTTTAATTCCGCCCTTTATACGGCGGCGCATCCAGAATTGCCTTTTAACACGCTGCTGACCATAACCAATAAAAATAACAACAAAAAGGTAACGGTGCGCGTGAACGACCGCGGTCCATTTGTTGCGGGGCGGATTGTTGACGTGTCCCAAGCCGCGGCTCAAGAGCTGGATATGCTTGTTACTGGTACTGCGCCTGTCAGCATAACGCTTGCCGCTCAGGGGTCGGTTCCCGGTCCGGCGGCGTCCGCGCCTCCGCTCCCGTCCGCCGCGCCACCTCTGCTGGTCGCATCGTCACCGCCGCCCGTTGAGCCTCTGCCTGTACCTGCGCCTCCGATATCGCAGACTCCGTCCGCACAGCCACCGCTGGTGACCGCACCTCCCGCCGCAGAGCCGCCCGTAGTTTCGCAGACGTCTCCGGCTGCACAGACGCCGCCCACGTCCGTTCCCGCCGTGTCCGCACAATCCGCCGCGGCTTTCATAAAGCCAGGGCTTCCGCCTCCAGGCACAAATAAACGCTACCGCCTACAGGTGGGCGCGTTCAGAGTACCTAAAAACGCGGTTGACACTTTTAACAAGTTGAAAAGTGTAGGACTGAACCCGTCTTATGAACGTGTGGATAACGACTTGTATCGTGTTGTTCTGGCGGGTATAGCCGCATCGGACGTTCAGTCTGTCGCCGAGAAAATAGGGCTTGCTGGTTTTACCGAAGCTTTTATTCGCGAAGAGCGATAAGTTTGCACGTTCTGTGGGACTGATATGACGGAAATATCCGCCCCCGCAAAAGAAAGACTACTCTATCTCTTAAAACTGCTTGAGAAAAACAAAAACAGTACTACACTGACATCGGCGCAGATAGAATCTCTCACTGGATGGTCGAGGGATTCTATACGCCGGGATATATCAAGTCTTGCCGCCGATCTGGGCGGCGCTAACGGCTATAACAGTGTGGAACTGGAATCCGCCATCAAAAAAGCTCTGCGCCTTGACTGCAAACGAAAACTCTGCATAGTGGGACTGGGGCGGCTTGGATCAGCGTATCTTAACTACGGTGCGTTTTCCGACGGCGACTTTGAACTGATCGCCGGTTTTGACGCAAACGTAAATCGCGTCGAAATTTTATCCTCGCCCGTGCCGCTGTACCCCGCCTATAAGATGAGCGAAATCATCAGCCGCTTTTCCATAGAAATAAGCCTGCTCTGTGTACCGGAGAGCGAAGCGCAGTCAGCCGCTGACCGCCTTGTAGCGGCCGGTATACACGGCATCGTGAATTACGCGCCAGTGGTACTGAAAGTTCCCTCTTCGGTCGCGGTACGCAATGTGTACGTTATTGACGATCTCCGTGCTTTGGCGGCGCGCATTCCGGCGTAAGCTGCAATTACATCGGCTGTTACCACAGCGCGACAATTTTGTCAAGCTGAAAAAGCGCCTGTTCCATAGACCGGTAGGGCAGAGCGCTCACTTCCACCTTTTGCAAGCTGATATATGTCAACAATCCTTCCATATTATCCCCTTCTATAAAAGGAAATCGTTCTTTGGATTCTATATATATCACATAGTTTTCGTTGGGTTTCCCTTCTTTGCCTTCTTTTAAATGACAGACCGCGCGGTAACGCGATTCCTCGTCCACGAAAATATGGGCGACTTGGTAGTACGCCATAAATCGTCCGCCGCTTTGGTATTCACCGCGCCGCAGTGTTCGATAATCAAGCGCATTGTATTCCGCCGCTTCTTTCAGCCGCTCCGCCGTTTCAGAGTTGTTCTGCAGCAGCGCGATGTTCGCCGCTGTGAACTTATCGTCGCCGCTTATCTTGTCAGAAAGCAGGGCGTCAACCATTTCTTTATTCCCGGAATAGGCGGCGATGAACAGAGCGCCGACTCCGTCTGCGTTCTTGTAATTGATGTCCGCGCCTGCGTTCACCAGCAGACGGGCGATGTCTGCGTTTCCGGTATGTACCGCGAACATCAGCGCAGATATGCCCTTGTCAACCACGTTTGCGTCCGCGCCGCCTTTTAAAAGCGCGCTCACCTGATCGGCGTCTCCGGCCATACATGCCTTGAACAGAGCTGTCCCGCTCTCATCACCATACAGTGGCGTCTGCAGAGCCGCAGGCGACCATAGCAGCACACATAAAACCAAGCACAGAAACCATTTCGTCATTAGCGTATCCTCTTTTCATCCAAATTTTCGGACATACATTGAAAAACCTCTACTATAATTATACGTTCTTTTGATATTTTTTAAAGGTTTTTTTGATTTCCTTTTAAAAACATTGATTACGCTTTCCGCAGTACAGATTCAAGCTGTTTTATGCACCAGTCCCGCGCTGCTTCCATAAGTTCTTCGCCGCGCAGTTCTGGTCTTCTGAGCTTCAACGCGGCCGCCGTTGGGAAAAGAGTCGCGGCAGCGGGATTGTGGATGAAGGTATTTCCCGTATGGAAGGAAAGCGCGCGCAGATTGTTGAGATAGCCCGTAAGAAACGCCGCCGCCTTTCCGTTTGTCTGCCGCATGTTTGCAAAAAAGGCGTTTTTCAGCGCGAGCGGCGGCTTGAGCCGCGTCTCAAGCGTTTCGCGGTACATGGTAAGCACGGGTGTCTCGTATGCCCATGAGCCGTCGGGGACGCGTTTTTTCTCAAGCAGCGTTCTGTAGAGCAGGTCGGAAAAGGCGGTTTCGGCCGGGGAAAAGCGGTTCTGTCGCGTGTCGTACAGCCGATAGAGCCATGTTCCTCGCGCATAGCTTATGCCGCCGGGATAGGAGAAATCCGCGCCGTACAGGCAGATGCTTTCCGCGCCGAGCCACTGGGCAAGGGAAACAGCCGCATACGACACGTTTCCGCCGGAAGTGTCAAGTTCTGGCAGCCATCCCGCTGCGCCATCGCTCGTAAATTGCGCTGTTTCGCGTACGAAATAGCGGCACAAGGGATGTCCGCCCGCAAAGAATATGGGATGCGCCGAGCGTTCCGCAAGCAGCGGAGGACTTGCCATATCCAGAAACAAGGGCATGTCCGTCCGACGGAAGAAATGCTGGCAGCTCCACAGCTGGCAGTCAATAGAGATAACGCAGTCCGGGTCCACGCCCGCCGCGAGTAGGGCAGGAAAGCTCGTGTCGGTGGCTATGAGGAGCAGGTCTTTTTCTTCGCGCCGCCTTTCCTTCAAATGGGGAATTTTCCTGTCAAGCGATGGTCCCGCGGCTGTAATAAGAGCTTTTCTTAAAGAAAATTCCTTTCTGTTTTTCGTAAGCGCGTCTATAAGAACGCTTCCCTTGGCTTTTCCTTCCTCGCCATAAGAAGCGTTTTCAAACATAAAAACAATGTTTTTAACGATATTTGAAAACCAGCGCAAGCCGAAACGAGCTTGGGTTGAATAATCGGCTTTCACGGTTTCAATCGCGTGCAGTATGGCAGCTTCTGCTGCCTTGAAAGGAGCGGGATCGGCGTCAACACGCGGGCGCAGCGGGAAAACCCGCATACCGTCCATCAAAACAGGCTGGTACCGCTCAAGAATACAGGCTTCCACTTCAGTCGGGGACGGATCGATGAGAAGAACTGCGCGTTCATCCTTTAGGAAAGAATAATCTATGTTCTCGCTCAGTTCATCAATTCCCCGTTTGTCAAAATCTATGACCAGAACCGCCCGCGCGTTGCGGGAAAGCGCTTTCGCTGGCAGAAAACCGCCGCCAAGTCCCAAAAAAATGAGAAATCCCTCGTTATGTACAGTATCAAGCAGGCGATCCGCCTCTTTATTTGGATCGAAGAGTGAGTGGAGAGGCCGTTCTGTGCCGTCCGCGCCGATAATCGCCGGTATAAGGCTTTTGTTGCGGGCTATTTTGAAGGTGTACATGACTGGATTACCTCTACAATGTCGTCCGCGCCCGTATCGGCGGGCAGGGATAGAAGCGAGCGCAGCTCCGTTCTGACGGTTTCATCGGAGCGAATTGCGGTGGACAGTATGGCGCTGGCGTTTTTTTCTTTTTTGAAAGGAATGGTCTTGAAAAGAGGTTCTTTGAAAGAAGAATCGGTTTTCAGAACCTGTTCCCATGCGGGCAGTCTATCGAACACGGGATGATTTTTCCCTATGGTGTGAAGGCGCGCGCGATCCTCTGGTCGATAGAGCGTTAACTGCCGTTTGAACCATTCCGCGTAGATGTTCATACTCGCGCCGCCTGATTGAACGCGGGCAAACGCATGAGAATAGGCAGGCGCGAGCCGGTGATCCGCGTCAATGTAAAAGTCAAGCGGGTAGGGGCGGGCATGGGCGCGGATGTCGTCGTTGGCGAGGTCTAATCCCGCTATGAAAACGTGTCCCCGAAACAGGGCGAACGCGAGGTCAATCGCCTGCGCGGTAACGGTTCCCCGCTGGGGTGAGGCAACAAAGGGCAGGGCGAGCGCGGTCAGGACGGTCTTCTGCCACAAGCTGCCGTCACTTATGAGCAGAAGAGGTGGCTCGTCCGGGAGGAGCGGCGGCAGGGTGGCAAAGGCGCTCGCGGCAATATGCACTTGCGGCGAAGCAAGGCGCATGGTTGAAAACAGATGGAAGAGCGCCCAGTTGCCGCCGTCCGCCGCAACGACCATATCCGGCAAAACACCGGCGCAGAGGAGCGGACTTACTGCAGAAGACGCAGCAAGCACCACGGCGCGTCGCTCGTTTTTCAGTCGCTTAATTATTGGTAGCGCCGCTTCCAAGCCCGGACCCGCCCCAGCAACAATACACGGCGCGTTCTGTACGGCGGGAACGAGAAACGCGCTGGTTCGCTCAATATTCTTAAAAAAATTCCGTATCCAGCGTTTGCCGAAGTAAGCGACGGTTCTTTTGTTCGCGTCAATGCGTTTAATAAACGCCGCCGACTCGGAAAGCAGATGGACATATCGTTCCTTGTAACGGAAAAGAGAGGGTTTCCATTCAATAATTTCGATGTTTGAAGCTTCTGTGTCCGGTATGGCGTTTCCCAGAATGGTCTGCGGGTTTTCATCTTCAACATGAAGAGGAATAATCTTCGCACCGGGAAATCTTTCTTCCAGTGCGGGGATCATATAACCCATACCAGGTTCTATCAGGATAAAAAAAAGCGTTCCCTCCCGCAAGGGGAGGGAAGACACATACTTTTCAGCTTCAGCAGCCGGATTGTAACGGGAGTGGAGCGCTTCCTTACCCGTTCTTTCCGTGTGTAAGGAAGCGCCCGCTTTTTGCTCGGACACGTGTCTCCGCTCCGTGCTGGACTATACCAGTCCCAGCTCGGTGAAGAGTTTTTTGTAGGTATCAAAGTACGGGGACGCGGCGAATTCCTCGATTTTTTCTTCCGGTAGGGATTCCAGAAGCTGATCCATATAAGAAAGCACTGTTTTGAGTTCCTGCTGGATACTGGAGGGTATTTCTTTGAGGCTCTTCGCAGGCGCTTGTTCCGCAACGGGCTTATTTTCAGGAAATGGCGCCGCTTTCTGCTCTGGCGCGACTGACTCTTCCTCCGTCTGTGCAGGGGATTCCTCCGGTTCGCTTATGACAATTTCCGGTTCTTCCTCTTCCTCAAGTTCGGGTATCGACTCATCCTCAAAAATTTCATCGCAAATTTCATCGCTAATTTCTTCCATACCAGCGAGTTCGGACGCCATGTCTTGATCGTCAAAGCTTATGTCTTCCAGCGCCGGTTCTTTCAGCGGATTTTCGTACACTTCGGCGGAAAGGTCAGGCTCATCTATCACAACATCGGAAAGATCAAAGGATTCTTCTTCGACGGTTTCTTCCTGTCCCGTGAGCGGATCAATTTCAAGGTAGCTGGTGTCTTCGGGCGCGGAGGTAATGGGTTCAACCCCTTCTTCCCGCAGACGGCGCAGTTCTTCCGAGTCTTTGGAAGGATCAAGCAGAACTTCATCCGCCAGTTCGGCAGTATCTTCGACTGATGCGTCTTCGCCGGTTTCTTCGGTAAAGTCTGCGGACAGGAGGATATTGTCAAGCTCGTCCCCACTGAGCGCGATCTTCTCGTCATCGGAATCGTCAAAGAAACCGCCTGACGACTTCGTTTGTTCTTCAACAGACGCTTCTGCAGGGGCAGTCGAAATATGGCTTGTAAGGAAATCCTGTTTCAGGTGTGAGAGTTCCTGCCGTATGGAAGAAAGCTCTTCGGCGATACGCATAAGCAGGTCGGTGGCAAGACTCGGCTCGGCGGCTTGCGCAGGCGCTTTCGGCGTAGTTTCATCAACCGTTTCAGGCGTTTTTTCTACAGGCGGCGCTTCCGCGATCTCACACGACTCGGTTTCGACCGGCTCCGCTTCTGCGATTTCACATGATTCGACTTCTAGTTCGGATGTTTCTTCAACCAGTTCAGGTTCAACTTCCGTTTTAGACGCGGTTTCGACCAGTTCCGCTTCTGCGATCTCGCATAATTCAGTTTCTGATTCAGATGTTTCTTCAGCTGGTTCAGGCTCAACTTCCGTTTCGGACACGATTTCGACAGGTTCCACTTCCGCGATCTCACACGATTCGTTTTCGGTGTCCATTGTCTTGACGGATTCGGATTCTGGTTCGGACATAAATTCGACTGGCTCCACTTCTGCGATCTCGCATGATTCCGCTTCTTCTGTTACTTCGACGGGTTCCGGTTCGGATATTTCTTCAGCCGGTTCAAGCTCTACTTCCGCTTCAGACACAAATTCGACAGGTTCGGACAAATTTTCTTCGTCCATTTCCGTCATAATTTCAACCGGCTCAGTTTCTTCTGGTGCTTCAACCGGTTCCGCTTTGGAGGCAAATTCACCCGATTCAGGCAAATCTTCTTCCGCCGTTAGATCAGCGGAATTATCTTCTGTTTCGGCATTTTCTTCAGGCGCGGCGGCTTCTTTTGGTTCCTCTTGGGACTCTTCTGTTGCATCAAAGCTTTCATCGTCGTCAAAGGGAGTATCGTCAAGGAAGTCTTCCATAAAGAGTTCGGTGTTATCCTCTTCTGAAACGGTTTCCCCGCCGTCTTCCTGTTCTTCAGATGTATCTTCCATGTCGGCTGCGGCGTCGGCTTCTTCGGAAACAGGTTCCTGTTCGACATCTTCGTCATCGGCTGTGAGAGCGTCGATGGTCGGTACTTCGGCATTGTCTCCGCTTTCGTCCATATCCGCTTCAGTAAGAAAATCAGGGTCTGCTTTCAGAATATCCTCAACTTGCAGTTCTTCAAGATTATCAAGCTCAGGATCAAGCGTATTGTCAAACGAGAGCGAATCCAAATCTTCAGTTATAGGTTCCAAATCTTCCGGGATGAGTTCAGTGCGCATATCCTCAAGGTTTTCTTCTACGGGGATTTCCAGATCGTCGGCAGAAAAGCCGTCGAGTTCCTCCGTTCCAAAATCGGGCAGCGTCTCAGCTTCTGGAATTGTGAAATCAAGGTCGTCATCCGCGCCGTCTTCGGCGGGGTCGCTCTTGACCCATACACCGTATTGGTCAAGCTCGCTTCCGGTTATGCCCTGATCGTCTGCCTGATATGAAGGTGTTTTATCGTTTGCCATGCAATAGTCCCCCTTAGAATGATTATTATACCATATCATAAATCATAAGTCAATTTTAGGATAGAAATTTTTTAGATTTTTTAAAAGCTTTTGGAGGCTTTGCAGCAGCTCCATCTCATTGGCGCGGCGATCTAAGAAGATTAAGCTCTTTGAGGGCTCGTTCCCTTGCCGCCTGCGGCTTATCCGCCGCGGCGAGACCTGCGAGGATGGGGACGCCGGGCGCGAGCATGGGCGGTCCCGACACGCGGCACAAGGAGCCGATTGCCGCCGCAACCGCGATCAGTACCCGTTCATCGCGGCTCACAAGGGGCGGTTTTACCGTATGCGAAAAAGCTTCCATTGCCGCGCCTTCCGGGTCAACGCCTATGCGCCCTATAGCCTCGGCGGCTGCGGCTTTGACGCCCGGGTCCTTATCCCGCAAAAACAGATCGGCAAAGAAGGGAACAAGTTCCTGCGAGCCGAAGGACGCCAGAAGCCGCGCCGCTTCCACCCGCTCGCGGGCGTGAACCGGCGGCATCGATTCCGGTATGGACAAGCTGTTCCGCATACTCGATGCCGCTTCCTTCAAATATTCAATGAAAACCGGCTCGTTTTCGCCCACGTCTCCCTTTCCGATTTCCCTGCGTATGGATGCGAGTTGGCGGGATAAATCAAAGCCGCTGAATTTATCGTAATAATTCGCCCGTTGCGCTGGAAGCTTTCCAAGTCCGTAGTTTCCCTGCGGGGACGCGCTGTATAGGGCGTCTCTCTGCGGTTCTGTGTATTCGAGCCGGTAAGCGTAGAGAATCCAGTCCAAACCGCCTGAATACAGCACACCCTCCGCGCCGAAAGCGGGCAGGGACGCCGCCTTGTCTATGTTTACCGCCCACTTGAGAGTGCCGTCGCGGCGAAAGGCAACGGCGCGGGAACGACTGAACGCGTACACACCCCGCGCCTCGTTTGAGATCGCCACGCTGTCGCTCGCTGCACCGCGTATGCCGGTGTCCGCCTCCCAGAGCATTTCGCCGTTTTTAGAAAGCATGATAAGCCTGCTGTCCGGTAGAAGGGCGGCGATTTCGCCCGCATGTTCGCTTGCCTTCAGTGGGGCAATCATGGAAGTGGGGAAGGGACCGGCAATGAACGCGCCGTTTTTATCAGCCGAGATTTTCTCGCATGAGCCGTCTGTGTACCACACCAGCGCCGAGGCGGCGCGCGCACTGTCCGTGGGGGCGAAATCTTCATGGGAGGCGGTGTTTCCCATGGAGACGAGCGCAGCAGGCGATCCGGCAAGGTTTGTCTTTGTAATCTTGCCAAAGGCGCTTATCTGGACAAGAACATTACCTTCCAGCGTGAACAGCAAGCCGCCATTCTTGTCCAGCGTGGGCGGTATAGAGATCGAGTGGGAAAGAGGGCGCATCCATAGCCGCTTTCCTTCCTTATTAAAACAGAACACAGCGTTGGCGGTTTGGGCAAAGATGCGCCCGTCCCAGCCAGGAACAATCGGCGTTATAACCGGCGCTTTCAGGTTTTCCCGCCATAGCTCCTTTCCTGTTCTGTTCAGGGCGTACAAGTAGCCATTAGTACGGCAGATGTAACTCGTTCCGTCCCATGATCGTGAAACAAAGGGACAGAGTTTACCGGCGGCGAAATATTCCCATAAGAGCGTTCCCTGCCACGAATACGCCTTGACCATACTGCCATCCAGCACGACGACAACAGAACCGGCTTGCGCTGAAGGCGCGTCCACTACCGTGCCTGCGACTGCCATACGCCACAATGGTTCGATCACTGCGCCGCTGTCCGCGTCCGCCGCAGACGTATCTTTCTGCGCCATCAATAAAGTTGGTAATAATAGAAGAAAGAAAAAAAGAAATACGGACGGAAGAGAGCATTTTTTCTCTTGACCCGTCTTTGTAAAGTCCATTATATGCGGATTGCACTCAAAAAGGGCTTGAAAACGCTTTCAAAGAAGCTGCCCGCCGTAACGGCAACTGGCTCGAAAAGCGGCTGTATGTGTATGATGAAAAACACGAGCGCAGAAAAGCAGACTCCTTCAATGACGCCGAAAACGAAGCCCAGAAAAGAGTCTATTCCCCCCACATTCACCCGTTTCATAATGTCCGAGATGAGGCTTTCTATGAATTTCAAAACGATAAAAACAATGAGAAACAGAGCGATAAAGCTCAAGATTTCGGGTATAAACTGCGAATTCGCCAGATCAGGCAGCTTTTCGCGTATGAACACCGCGCCGTTTTTATAAAAAAAGAAAGCTGCCGCTATGCCAAGCACAACCGCTCCCAAAGAAAACATCTCTTTCACAAATCCCCTCAGCATAGCTCGCCCTGCAAAAATGAGAATGATTATGAGACACACAACATCAATAACCGTTAACTGCATCTGCATCGTTACTCCTTGTTTTATGCGGATTTTCCCGCATCATTCTTGTTTCTTTAGAAAATCGAATATGAGCGAGGCTATGATTTGCGTCGCGTCCATGCGTCCGACGGAAAGGGAAGCTTGGGACATGGCGGCGCGTTTATCGTTATCCTCCGCCAAAGCCGCGACTGCTTCGTACAACCCGGCCGCGTTCGTTTTATCTTCGGCGATCACGACCGCCGCGCCCGCCTTTTCAAAAAAACGCGCGTTTTCCACCTGATCGCCCCGTGTACCTGATCCGCGCAAAGGGACAAGCACCATAGGCTTACCCGCGGCGGCGCACTCCCATACTGTGCCCGCGCCGCTACGCCCCACGACCAATTCCGCCACCTGAAGCAGGTCAGGCATTTCGCTGCCTATGTAGCGGAAGGGTTTATAACGTTCGGAGGCGGGAATATCCCAGTCCGCCTGCCCTGTCTGATGAACCACCGTATAATACCGGCATAGGTCGGCGAGACTGCCGCGCACCATGTCGTTTACCTCGCGCGCGCCCTGACTGCCGCCAAGCGCAAGCAAAATGCGGCTGGTATCCGTTCTGCGGCTATCGTCCGCATCACGGCTGCTGTCCACACTGATTCCGAGAAACGCCAGTCCCCGCGCCGGGTCAGCATTTCTGAACGCCTCGCGCACCGGATTGCCCGTTACAACAACGCGCTCACGGTACGCAACAGAGAAACATTCCGCCGTATCTGGATAGGCGGTGAATATTTTTTGCGAAAAACGGCTGTTGATGTGCGTGGCAAGCCCCGGACTAAAGTCCGATTCGTGGGTGAAAACGGGTATATGAAGGGAAGCCGCCGCCGCCGCTGGAGGCACGCTCGCAAAGCCGCCTTTTGAGAAGAGCAGAGAGGGTTTTTCGCGTTTCAAAATTTTTCGCGCCGCGAAAAATCCCCCCGCGATCTTAAAAAGATCCGAAAAATTACGCAATGAAAAATAACGGCGTAGTTTTCCCGCTGGAACGCCGAAAAACTGTATATCCAATCCGGAGCTTTCGACGACAGACTTGTCCATACCCTTGTCCGAGCCGATCCAGATAAGGCGGACGCCGCCTTTCTTGAGAATAGCTCCAGCGACGGCAAGTCCGGGGTATATATGCCCGCCCGTGCCCCCGCCAGCGAATGCCACGGTAACCATAGCTTTGAGGATATGCTAAAAAGGCTTTTTTTTCAAGGGGCGATTCTGCCTATCTTTACTCTTTATACCTCTTGACAAAGAGGGCGGCGGAGGGTAGACTAATCTTTATTGAAACTGGAGGCATATAGAATATGACAGAGTCCCGCAATGAAACTCTTGACGAGACTGAATTCGACACCATATTATATCAGGACATAGATTTTTCAGGAACGATAACGTTTCATAAACCACTTCTGATTCGCGGAAATGTTACTGGTGAAATTTCTGCTGACAGTCTGTTGGTTGTGGATGAGCAAGCTGTGGTAAACGCGGATATTACCGCCCCTCAGGTAGTTATACGGGTGCACGGAAATATCACCACAGCAGAAATTTCCTTTGAAGCGGGCAGTCTGTTTAACGGGCGTTGCACCATGAGCAGTACGAGCGCCAGACCCGGCGTCCAAGACGCCGCCATACCATGAGCGCCGATGACGGTGCCGCGGCTAATCGGTATTCTTTTCCGATAGTGATGCTTGCTTTATTCTTTTTTGTCCCGCTTTCTCTCTTTTCTCAAACATCCGGTATTGATATTGTTGGTATTATCTCTGTGCCCAAACCGGACGCGCTTGTTGAATATCGTACAGGCAATTACGAGCGGGCGGTGAGCATCTGTCAAGAGGAAATAGCGGCTGACGAGCGCAATCTGGACGCGCATATAGTTATCGCGTGGAGCTATATAAAGCTTGGAAGGTATGAGAAAGCCGCTGAGTACGCCCGAGTCGCCCGGGGCATCAGCCGTTACGATCCACGCATTCTGGAAATACTCGGCGAAACGAGTTTTTATCAAGGAAAAAATCAAGAGGCGCTCCGGTATTATCAAGATTACATCAGCTATTCGCCTGAGAACGGACGTGTTGATGAGGCGTATTTCTTTATGGGAGAAATCTTTATACGACTCGGCAAGTTTCGTTCCGCTGATATAGCTTTGACAACTGCGATGTACTGGCAGCCAAATAACGCGGACTGGCTTGCGCGGCTCGCGTATGCCCGTGAGAACGCGGGCGATTATGCGGACGCAGTTATCGCGTATGAGCAGGCTTTGACAATAAATCCGCAGCTTTCAGACGCGCGGCGAGGACTGGAACGTTCGCGTAAGGCGCTTGGAGGGCGCCGGTAAACCTATATGAGACCTTTCTTTAAAAGAGAGACGGAACAGAATATCTCAAAAAATTATAATGAACTTTTAAAAATGTTTAAAAATCTCGACAACAACCAAAAAGAAATGATACGGGGTGTCGTGGAGCTTTCCGACACCACTGTCAGGGAAATCATGGTGCCGCGTATAGATACCGTGTTTTTGCACACTGACGCGCCCGCGGAAGATTTGCTTACCGAAATCTCCGAGAGCGGACATTCCCGCTTTCCGGTTTACGAGGAAACTATAGACAACGTAATTGGTATCCTTTACGCTAAAGATGTGCTGACCTGTCTTGTCAAAAATCAGGAATTCAACATAAAAAACCTGCTTCGCACGCCCTTTTTCGTACCGGAGTCAAAGCATATAGACGAGCTGTTCCGCGAATTGCAGCGCAAACGGGTGCATATCGCTGTGGTAGTTGACGAATACGGCGGCGTGTCCGGTATTGTGAGCATGGAAGACATTATGGAGGAAATAGTCGGCGATATTCAAGATGAGTTCGACAATGAGACCGAAGACATCGTGAAGCTAGGTACGGATTCCTTTCTGTGCGACGCTCGTGTTAATCTTGAAGACCTTGCCGAGGAAATTCACGCGGAACTCCCTGTTGAGGATTTTGACACGCTTGGCGGCTTTGTTTTTGATCTTTTTGGAAAAATTCCTGTCAAATACGAAAAAACCGTGTATAATGATATAGATTTTATCATTCAAGAGATGGAAGGACACAAAATTTTGAAAGTGAAGATAGTGAGGAAAACCCATGCCCAGGAAAATTTTTAAAATTCCGATTTTTTTTACTTTTTTTAGAACTGTAAGTTTGTTGTTTCTTCTTATAATGCTTGCGCCTCAGCCTGTGCGGGCGCAGGCTGTCAACGCGGTTTCCTTCTATAATATGGGGATGTCCTATATGGTGGAAGAGGATTGGTTTGCGGCGGCTGAGGCGCTGCTTGAATGCCTGCGCATACATCCCTCGCACGCCGAAGCCGCGGCCGCGCTTGCTGAATGCTATTACGGGTTGGGCGAATACGATGAGGCGCTTTCATGGACGCGGAAGGCGCGTACACTGGCGCGGGGCAGTACCGCGCTCGCCAATCTGGAGGCATTCACGCTCATAGCCATGGGGCGGCTTGATGAGGCGGACACCGTGATCAAAAGCACGCTTGCCCGCGAGCCGTATAACAAGGAAGCGCTGTTCGCCATTTCCGAGCTTGATATAGCGCGGGGACGCAGTGGGGATGCGGTGAAACGCTACGAGGACGCAGTGCGCCGTTATCCAGACGACAGGCGACTGCTCGTGTCCCTTGCTCTCGTGCAAGGCTCGCTTGGCAATACGGCGCAGGCGCGCGCCGCCATAGAGCGCGCCCTGGTACGGCATCCCGATGATTACCGCGTTTACTATTACGCAGCGTACCTTGACGCCGAGTCGGGCGATTTGCAGCAGGCGATCGCCTACGCGGAACGTTCCCTTTTCTTCAAACCAGGATTTGACGCGGCGCGCTCACTGCTCGCCAGTCTGCGCTACCGTACTGGCAAATACGACGAAGCCGCCCGTCTTGCGGACGAGAGCATCGCTCATAACCGGCAGAATGTGAGCGCGTGGTACCTCAAAGGCATGTCCTACGCCCGTCTTGGGCGTATGGCGGACGCACGGAACATATTTGCCAATGCGCTCGCCATTGACCAAAACGAGGAATTCGTCCGCATTGCCCTTGAAGAGCGGTTGATTGCGGATACTGCTCTTGAGGACGCCTCGCGCGGGCGCTGGGCTGATTGGCATTTCCGCCGCGCCCGCGATTACAGGGCGCGGAATTTGTCGGATCAGGCGTTGTTCGAGTATCGGCGCGGTCTTCGCATAAACCCTTACGCCAAAGACCGCAAGGAGTACGCGGAAATTCTGCGCTTGCAAAGCTATCCGTCGCGCTATGTCGAGGAACTGCGCTTTATGCAACAGATAGGTATAGCGGATAAATCCGTCAATGACGCAGTGGAAGCTTATGATTCGCTTCTTTCGGGAGCGCTTTCCCGCCAGTGGAGCGTTGAACCGGCGGCGGTCGTCAAGCGGCACTGGAATGTGGCGGTTTTTTCGGTGGTGTCCCAATCGAGCTTCTACCATGCCGACGCGGGCGCGCTTACCGCGTCATATCTCAAAGACATCCTGATCCACGACAGAAACATCACTCCTATGAACATTGAGCTTCGGCAGCCCTCATTCTCGGCGGCGTTCCGCGAGGCGCGAAGCGCGGGCGCGGACTATTTTCTTGTCGTATCTGTGAGTGAGAATGAGAGGGATATTTCCGTTAAGGGCGAATTGTTTACCGCCCGCACCGGATCGCCCGCCGGTACATTTTCGGCGTATCGTACCGGAAACGACCGCCTTCGCAACGCCTCGCGAGGGCTTTCCGATCAATTAAGCGCAGCTCTGCCGTTCCGCGGCGAGCTTCTCCGCTACACGCAGGGACGCGCCCTTATAGACAAAGGCAAAGCCGACGGCGTCGCCGAAAACGCGGTGTATGAAGTGGTGAAACGGAACGCGGCGGTGGTAAAAAACGAAGGCATAGGTCTGTCGTATTCTCCGTCAGATGTTGTGGGCAGGTTGACCATTACCGCGGTGGGCGACGAGATCGCAGCTGGTACCATAGCCCGCGGCGGTTTCTTTGACCGTATAGCCGAAGGCGATGAAATTCTACTTGTTCCGTCCTCGTCGGATGCTGCTGGAACCGTGCCCACTGCTCCGTCTTCGGTGCAGGAGCTGCCCAACCCTGAGCTGCGTTCCTTGTTGAGGAATCTGCGATAACGGCGTTGCCGGATCGTTTACTCCAATATAGCGTACAAAACAGGAGTTTTTATGGAAAGTGTAGATGTGGGAATCTGGTCGGTACTGCCGCCGATTATTGCCATTGGGCTTGCGCTTGTCACCAAAGAGGTGATTTTTTCGCTGCTGCTCGGTATTATGTCAGGGACGATCATCTACAGCGCGGCGCTGGGGTTAGGGTTTGTCGGCGTGTTCACCTCGACAATCGATCTTATGATTCAAAAAGTGTCCGAGAGCGGCAACGTGGCTATGATTATCTTTCTGTCTATGCTCGGTGCGCTTGTCGTGCTTATTACACGGGCAGGCGGATCGCAGGCGTACGGCGCGTGGGCGGCGCGGAAGATCAAGAACCAGCGCAGCGCGGGCTTGGTAACCGGCCTGCTCGGCGTGCTTGTCTTCATTGACGACTACTTCAATTGTCTTACCGTTGGCACGGTCATGCGTCCGGTAACAGACCGGCACGGTATATCTCGCGAAAAGCTCGCCTATTTTATAGATGCAACTGCGGCTCCAGTCTGCGTTATCGCGCCCATTTCCTCTTGGGCGGCGTCTGTCATTTCCTATTATCCCACCGAAACTGGCATCACTGGTATGCAGGCATTTATTGGTTCCATACCAATGAACCTCTACGCCCTGCTCACGCTGTTCATGGTGTTTGTTCTTGCGGTGCGGAAAAACGGCGACTACGGACCTATGCGCCGGGCGCAGGATCGGACGCTGCAGATCGGCGTTTCCGATACAGAGAAGAGCGCCCGGGATGACCTTGCTGATCTTAAAATTTCCGACAAGGGCAAGGTTATAGACCTGCTCATCCCTGTCATTTTTTTGGTGATCTTTTCCGTGCTTTCCATGCTATGGTACGGCGGCTACTGGGAGACGCTGGAAGACGGTTCGCGCAAGAGCCTCTTTCAGGCGTTTGGCGACACTTCGGCCGGTCCCGCGCTCGCGCTCGGCGGATTCTGCGCGCTGTTTATCGCGTTTTTCCTGTTTGTTCCCCGTAAATTGCTTTCCTTTAAGGAATTCTTTGAGGGCGTTGGTGAGGGCGTCAAGTCTATGGTCGGGGCGATTATCATACTCACCCTCGCGTGGACCATAAGCGGCGTATGCCGTGATCTGCTCGGCACGGGAACGTATGTGGCGGCGCTGGTACAGGGGTCTTCCATGCCTGTGGCGCTGATTCCGGCTATTATGTTCGCCATAAGCGCAGCGCTTTCCTTTTCTACTATTTCCATAAGCATCTGCGACATTATAGCGCCGCAGTTGTCTATCACCGCGCTTGCAGCAGTGCTTGCTGGATCGGTTTTCGGAGACCACTGCTCGCCCATTTCGGACACCACGATTCTGTCCTCAACCGGCGCGCGGTGCAACCATATAGCCCATGTCAGCACCCAAATTCCCTATGCCATAACTGTCGCCGTAGTCTGCTTTATAGGCTACATCATAGCGGGTTTCACGTCTCCGCTTGGTATGAGCAGGAGCATACTTATAACCCTGCCTGTCTCTTTGTGTATTCTGCTTGCCTTCCTTTTCATCATTCCCAAATTTTTACATAAACAGGCGGCGGAAGAATAGCTTTATTGCATTTCCGTGCGGGAATTATTATGATGAACCACGCGGAAATGCCTGAAAAATTGTTTTATTTCCTTTTACGAAGTTATACGCGGTGTGTATACAAGCTTTGCTTCAATGTTTGAAAGGACTTAGCCGAGTTTTTAAGCGTCGCCTGTAATTTTTGCTTGACAGTATTTTTCTTTTGATATACTATATATATAGTCCGGCGGGAATTAGTCCATCCGGTTCAATCTGCTAATTTAAAGAGGTGCTTATGAAACGATTGTCGTTCTTATTACTGGTGTGCTTTACGACTGTTTGCGGCGTATTCGCGCAAAAAGCAGGCGATACCATGTATGTCGCCGTGCAAAGCGTAAATGTCAAATCTTCCACCGGCTGGTTCGCGTCTACGCGGGGGAAGCTTGAAAAAGGAGCTGTGGTTACGGTTCAAAGTGTACAGGGAAAGAAAGTGGAGATCAGATCGGGATCGCTGACTGGCTGGGTGGATTCTTCCGCACTGACGAGTAAGCGCATTACCTCGTCCACAAGCGGCACATCCGCGTCCGCGCAGGAAATCGCGCTTGCCGGAAAAGGGTTCAGCGAAGAAATTGAAGGCACGTACAAAGCCGACAATAAAGACCTTACCGCCGCCTATGCCGCGGTTGATGCGGTTGAAAAAATCACGATAGCTGATAACATCTTGTTGCAATTTATTACAAATGGAAAGCTTAACGGAGCTGAAGGGGACTAATTTATGAGTGTAATGAAGAAATATGTGAAAAAAATGGGGAAAGCAGCGCTCTGCGCGTTTACGGTTGCATCGCTCGCGTTTGCAGCGTCCTGCGAAACTGCGGGTCAAGTAGGGCAGGCTCTTATCGACACGGCGGCGCAGACGGGCGTCATTTCCCAAGATACCGCCAATACGCTGGGTAAGGCGACAGACGCTGCTGTGGCAGTCGCGTCCTCCATGCAAGATATTACGCCCGAAGAGGAATACTACATCGGGCGCGCGGTCGGCGCGAACATACTCGCCAACTACAAGGTGTACGCTAATCAAGCGCTGACTGATTATGTCAATCAGATTCTTGACACTATCGTCATCTCTTCCCCGCGCCCCGAGATTTTCAAAGGCTATCACGCGGCGGTGCTTGACACAACGGAAATTAACGGCTTCTCCACGTCAGGCGGGCATGTGTTTCTCACGCGAGGACTTGTCGAATGCGCCCCTTCCGAGGACGCGCTTGCGGCGGTTATCGCCCACGAGCTTGCCCACATACAGCTGCAGCACAGCGTCAAATCTATTAAGAACAGCCGGTTTACGGGCGCGCTTCAGCAGGTTGCCGGTGTCGCCGCTACCGCGATGGGGTATGAGGAGCTGACGCAGGTATTCGAAGAATCGATCAACGAAGCGGTACAGACGGTCATCAGTAACGGTTATTCAAAAGAACAGGAATACGAAGCCGACGCATACGCTATGTCAATTCTCGCTTCCGCGGGCTATACGCCATCGAGTATCGTGGGTATGCTGGAAAGCATCAATAATAGGGCGGGAGGATCATCCTATCCGTCCCTGTCGGGCGCTCTGAAATCAACCCACCCGACCCCTGACGCCCGCCTTACGGAAGTTCGGAAGAATCTTGCCGCGTATCAGGGACTTCCTGACAATACCCCTGTTCGCCAACCCCGTTTTAACGCCATTAAAAAGTAGTAGTTTAAAAGCGGTGTGTGATTGACTGCACCGCCCGCACGTATAGGTTCTCCTCCCCACCCGGGGAGGGGTTCTTTTTAAGCAGACATGATATATGCGGAACAGATGTTCCGACAGAACAAAAATCCGCCGTTTCATGTACCGTCTTTGTCTGCCGCACAGAGCGGCAGTTTTTTATAGAGGCACTCATGCAAAAATCAGCGAAAAAAACATTTGCGTTCGTCATTATTATCGCATCCGTATTCGCGGTCATTACGGCGTTCCATCAACTGGGCATGTTCAATTATCTTGAATTAAAAACGTACGATTTGAGGGTAAATCTGTTTGCCGCATCCTCCGCGCCGTCTGACGACATCATGGTTATCCTCCTTGATCAGAACAGCCTTGACTGGGGCAGTGTTGAGCGCGGCTGGGGTTTCCCCTGGCCCCGTGCGGCATGGGCGGAGTTTGTCGATTATATGAATATAGCGGGCGCAAAATCGGTTGTTTTCGATGTGCTGTTTACCGAGCAGTCCGTGTACGGGCCGGGTGATGACACGGAGTTCGCCCGCGCAGCCCGCGATTTTGGCAAGGTGGTGCAGGTGGCGCATTTCAGCACGCAAACCGGTAGTGCCCACACATGGTCAATAGGCGATGAAGTGCCGCTCTTAAACCCGGAAGGATTCGGTTCTTTCCTGGAAGAATTCGATCTGAAAAGAGAGGAGGGCGCAGACGCCGCCGCCCAGTTCCCCATCCCGGAAATACTTACAACCGCCGCCGCGCTCGGCTCTGATGTCGGAACCTTTGACGATGACGGTACTGTGAGGCGGCTTACTCTTTTCACGCTGTTTGATGGAAAAGCCGTGCCGGGCGAAGCCGCCGCCTCTCTGCTCATAGGGGGCGCAGGGACGGAAATACACTATGACGCCGAGAAAAGCGCCATAGAATGGGAAGGGCGGAGTATTCCGGTTGACAAAAACGGCAAAAGCCTGCTCCGGTTCCGCGGTGCGAATTTTGACCGCTATATTCCCTATCCCATGTCAGCCATACTCCAAAGCGCAGAAGACTATAATAACGGCGAAACGCCCGAATTCCCGCCTGAGGACTTCAAGGACAAGTACGTATTCTGCGGCTACTACGCGCCCGGACTCTACGATATAATCACCACGCCCATAAGTTCGGTCTATCCGGGTATGGGCGCGCATATCACCATGCTGGATAATATCCTGCAAGGCGACTTTACGCAGGAAACTCCGGTATGGCTTAACTTAGTCCTTCTGTTTTTGGGGATCACCATAGTTGCGGCTCTTACGGTTTTTCCTTCCAAGCACCAGTTGCAGCTCTCGCTCGGCTCGCTGATTTTCTTCCTTGCCGCCGCCATAGCGGGCTGTTTCTTCGCCTATCTGAACGGCTGGTGGCTGCCTTTTGTTGTTCTGCTCGTCGGCATAGCCTCATCCTACCTCATTTCGACTTTGTACAACTACGCGACCGAAGGCAAGCAGAAGCAGTACATCAAAAAGGCGTTCAGCCAATATTTAAGCCCTGCCTTTATAGATCAGCTCATCGCCAATCCCGATCAATTAAAGCTCGGTGGCGAGCGCAAAGAAATCAGTATATTCTTCTCGGACATTCAGGGATTCAGCACGATTTCCGAGCGGCTCTCTGATCCGGCAGTTCTGACAGAGTTGCTCAACGATTACCTCACTTTTATGACGAACATCATTCTGGATTCGGGCGGAACGATTGACAAATACGAAGGCGACGCCATCATCGCGTTCTGGAACGCTCCGCTCAATATGGACGACCACGCCGCCCGCGCCCTTGCCGCCGCTATGGAATGTCTTTCACGTCTTAACGAGCGCCAGGATTACTACGAGGAAAAATACGGGGCGCGGCTCATTACCCGTGTGGGGCTTAACACCGGACTTGCCGTAGTAGGCAATATGGGATCGGACATCCACTACAACTACACAATGCTGGGCGATGCAGTGAACCTTGCCGCCCGCCTTGAAGGACTGAACAAGCAGTTCGGCACCTACCTGATGTGTACGGAAGTTACGCTTGAAGCCGCCCGCAAGGAAATCGCGGAGCGCCCCGCGCAAAACGCCACCGATGAAGCTGCCGGAAGCGTAAAGAAGGGAAAAAAGCAAAAAGATTCCCAGCAAAGCACGGCAATTACCCTGCCGGACACATTCTACGGCAGAAAGCTCGCCTCTGTGGCGGTTGTGGGCAAGAAAGAGCCAGCCGTGGTGTACGAGCCGCTTTCCAAAGAGGCGTTTGAGGCAAAAAAAGACGTCATCGCCACATTTGACGCCGCCCGCGACTTCTTCTATGCGGGCAACTTCGCCCAAGCTCTGCCCCTATTTGAATCGATTATCAACGACGACCGTCCCGCGCACTTCTACGCCATTCAGTGCCGCTATTACTTAGAGCATCCTGAGGAATGGAAGGGCTATTGGCAGGCAACGACGAAGTAAGGTCTCCTACTGCCCAGTGCGCCGCCGCCCTGCGTGTCTCGGGGTGGCGGCATTTTTATATATACCGCTTCCGTATCAATATGACCCAAAGTGCGTCGATTGACGAAAGCACGTATCTTTGTTACTATACTTATATGGGTATTTATCAGGAAGTTTATAATGGAGATGCCAGGGAAGTCCTAAGCTCCCTTGCTGACGACTCAGTTGATTTGATAGTTACATCGCCGCCCTATGCAGATCAACGGAAAAATACTTATGGCGGTATTGCGCCAGATGAATACGTTGATTGGTTTCTGCCGATTTCATGGGAACTTTTGTGTGTGTTAAAACCAATCGGAACATTTATTTTGAACATAAAAGAGAAAGTCGTAAACGGGGAACGAAGCACATACGTTCTTGGATTGATACTTGAAATGTGTAAACAAGGCTGGTTATGGACAGAAGAATTTATATGGCACAAAAAGAATTGTTACCCTGGGAAATGGCCAAACCGTTTTAGAGACGCGTGGGAAAGGCTTTTACAATTCAATAAAAGCAGACAGTTTACCATGTATCAAGAAGCCGTGATGTCCCAATGGGAGATTGGGCAAAAACTCGGCTGCGAAATTTGAGTGAAACAGACAGAATCCGCGACACTTCCCATGTAGGAAGCGGCTTTGGAAAAAATATCTCAAATTGGATAGGCAGGGAGATGGCATATCCGACCAATGTAGTACATCTCGCAACTGAATGCGGCAATAAAAACCATAGCGCCGCTTTTCCTGAGGAACTGCCGTCATGGTTTATAAAATTATTTACTCGTGAATATGATACCGTTTTGGACCCGTTCATGGGATCAGGAACAACACTGTTTGCCGCAAAAAAATTACATCGAAATTCCATAGGAATAGATATACAGGAAGAATATTGTGAAAAGGTTAAAACTGAATTAGAGTCAGTGATTATAGACGCTGACCTTTTGAAGAATGTGGAGTTGCTTATGGCTGAACACCCAACTAAACAGTTGCGCCTTTCAGGTTCTCCGCTTGATTTACAAATCCAAGATGTTATTGATTATGTGGAAAATAATATTTCTGTTTGTCATGATAAACGTCTTGCTAAAATCGATACTCTTCAGCTCAAGGAAGTTCTGATAAAGAAGAATCCTTATTTGTTTAAGGCAAAGAATATACAAACTGCCGCAGAAATTATAAAGAGTATTGTCGACGCGTATATTTCTTCAAGCGAAGAAACCATGTTTGGCGACTGGCTTGAAGGGCTTGCTATATTTATCAATAATAAGGTGTATCAGGGATGGAAATCGGGAATCAAAGGCATTGATCTTGAATTTGATAAAGGCGATAAACGCTATATTGTTTCTATAAAATCTGGTCCAAATTGGGGGAACAGTTCACAAATCGAAAAAATGGAAAACAGTTTTAAAACCGCTATAAAGACTTTACGAACAAGTAATTCCGGTCTAAGTATTGTCTGCGTAAATGGCTGTTGTTATGGAAAAGATCATAAACCAGATAAAGGCTCATATTTTAAGTATTGCGGAAAATGTTTTGGGAATTCATTGGAGGAAGTAAAAGCTTATACACAGATATTATTGAACCGCTTGGTCATAAAGCGAAAGAACGCAATGATGACTATTTTATACAATATAACAAAATGCTGAATAAATTTACATGTGAATTTATACAATCGTTTTGTAAAGAAGACGGCGCGATTGATTGGAATAAATTAGTGGAATTTAATTCTGGATCGTATGAGTAAAGAAGTAAACTGCCGCAAACACTGCAGCGGCAGTTTTTATATATACGCTTCATCTTTATATTTTTAAAATAAAACGACCATTATACTAATTGACATTTTCGGATGTATGCCGTAATATGAAGTTGCGTTAGATTATATTTTCGTGTTCCTAAAGATTAGGAGGTAATAATGATTACTATGAATTCCGCGTTTCGGCTGCGGAATAAGTTAAAGGAAAGGATTCGCGATCTGAATGGAATGATCAGTAGCGCTGATTATGAAAAAACAGTGGGCGAAGAAGAAAATACCTCCGCGTTTGACGGTAAAACTTTCAATGAAGTGGTCGTGGAAATTACTTCGCTTATGGATACCTTGCGCGAGCTGAACAGAGCTATTGAAAAATCTAATGAAATTAACCGTGATGATTTGGTTATTCTTGAAACGCTCAAAGCGAAAATATCACTCTATCAGCAACTTCTGGCAGGATGTCGCTTCTGTAAAAGCTATAGGATTGAATATCCTAGCACGTCGGACGAGATGAGCGGAACGGAAAGAGTAACGGTGCAGCCGGTGCGTGTTCCTAAAGAGCCGCTTCTTGATCAGAAGAAACTATCAGCGGAAATGCAGGCTTTGCAAAAAGAGAAAGATGTTCTGGAAGAAAAGCTTGCTCAAAAAAACTTTTCCACGCAGGTGGATTTTGACGGCGATACAGTTTTGTCCGCGCTGTAATTATGTGAATTCAGGGGGAATGGAAAACTTGCAGAATAAAGGATACGGACATTTGATATGGATGCTGCTCCATAAGTAATACTAGCGGCGCTGAGGAAGGCTTTAAAAATTACGATTACCATCAACCGTCCGACGTGCGCGTTTTACCTTACGTTTTTACGTTTTAACACTATGGGATGACCCATATAAAATTTACTTTATGTTCCGTATCCCGCAAGATAGCTTTGGCTGTGCGGCTTTGCAGGCTTTTCCTTCCCCTGTTTTAGTTTTCTATAAGGACTAATATATATGAACGATGAATTGGCGGTTTTTCCAGCTGCGGTTAAAGCGGATATAGCGGCGCTTTCGGTGTTTGTGAAGGCAGAGGAAGACCCGCTTATAAGGGCTTTTTCCGCCCTGCTTGACGCAGCAAAGGATGTTCTGGAGCCGACTTCGCCGCTTACAGCATACAAGGCGGCGCGGGAGACTGTGGTGCAGGACGCCGTTTTAAAGCTCATCGGTGCATGGAGCGGTTTTACGGCGGAGCTTGCTTCGTCCGCCAGTGCAGACGGAGGTGCATGGTATGACGCGGTGTTGTCTGTCACGCGCCGCACTGTGTCACATCGCGATATTTGCGATTTTAAAGAATCCGCGCCGCATTATTGCACGCATGATAACGCGCTCCTGAAGAATCTCGTTAAGACCGATATTGAGCGCTTTTTTAGGATAGCGTCGTTTGACATAAGCGCGTTCGCCTTTGCCGCCGCGGATACGGCGCGGCAGGTGGGCTTTGATGACGCAGCAACGGCAATAGAAGGTAGCGCCCGTGCCTTGTGGGAACTTGAAGCACGATCCGCACGGGCACATACTTTGGAAACCTTTGCCGCCCTCGCTGCCGAGGACGGCAATTCTTCTGAAAAAACTAATCCGGCGATTTGAAATTGTACAGAGGTATGAGCCGTCGTTCTATCTCAATAGTGTCGTCCAGAAATTCCAGTATGTCTTTGGCGCGTTTGTATGCCATAGGACTTTCGTCCAGCGTCTCCTTGCACACTGTACTTGACCATACGCCGCGCATACGCCGACGGTACTCATCCATAGAAAGACCCGCTCTTGACTGGGAACGGGACATCTTCCTGCCCGCGCCGTGCGGCGCAGAGATGTTCCATTCCGTATTTCCCTTGCCTCGTCCCAAAACCGCGCCTTCCGCCATGGAAAAGGGAATGACCACCGGTTCTCCTGCACGCGCGGAAATCGCCCCCTTGCGTATCATAGAAGCGGACGGATCCAAATAATTATGCACGCTGTCGCGGAATTCCATGTTCTCGATTTTTATCTTGAAAAATCCGGCTATGTCAAACGCCATAAGGACGCGGTTTGTAATCGCGTAAAGCTGCGCCGCCGCAATATCATCGCGGTACTCACAGAGGCGGTCGCCCGACACGTATTTGAGCGGGCTGTCATCTGGTGTTTCCCGCAGGGCGGCGATTTCGTGGTATTCAGCGGTACGCGCTCCCAGAATCCGCGACCCTGAATGTATGAGCAGCCACCGGTTGTGATTCTCGTCCGCGTTAATCTCGATGAAGTGGTTGCCGCCGCCGAGCGTCCCCAGCGCGGCGAAGACCCGTTCCGGTGTATGCCCCTGTTTCTCCGAAAGCTTCCGAATTGCCGATTTGAGACGCACCGCCGCGCTGTCATTCAATCCGCGTTCCCTTATAAACGCCACTGCGTCATCAAGCTTTTCGTGCAGCGACTTCCGCACATCCATGCCGGACGGCACGTTTTTGCGTATAAAGGCGTCAAGCTTGTCAAAGGGCAGTTTACCAATCCCCAGATTGCACGCGCACACTCCGCAGCCTATGTCCACACCGATAATAGAGGGGATGATCCGGTTAGTAAAGGTAGCCGTAAAGCCAATAACCGCGCTTTTTCCCAGATGAACGTCGGGCATAACGCGCACCTTTGTTCCAGAAAAAGCCGCATGGTCAAGATACTGACGAATTTTGTCCTCACAGGACGCTTCCAGTGTTTTCGCAAATACCAGCGCCTCGTTATGTTTCCCCTTGATGATAAGGGGATTTTTTTGGTTCTTTTGAATGTTTTGCGGATGTTTAACTGTTTCCATTCCGCTTCTCCTTTCGTTTTACGATAATGCCCGCCGCGTCGGCTTCATAGACCCGCGACGGATTTCCGCGTTCCAGCTCGTAATGCCGGTGCCGTGTTTCGCTCCGCGCCGCGCGACATTTCTCGTCCGCCTCTTTCTTCAAAAGTGCGTCAAGCAGGGCAAGAGCGCGGCGCTTGTTCGCCAGCTGTGACCGCTCGCCGCTTGCTCGGACGCTTTTTCCGCTCGGAATATGCACGGCTCGTACTGCGCTTTCGGTCTTATTGACGTACTGTCCGCCTGGTCCGCCCGCCCGCGCCGTCTCAAAACGCACGTCATGGGCTAATACTTCCAAGCGAGCAGATTCCGACGCGAATTCCTCGACCGCTTCTGCGACAGGCGACACGGACACAAACCAATTTTTCCGCTTGTGTCCCGGGCGGTACGCGCTTCGCCAAATCCATTGAACGGTACCTTCCCAGCTTTTCATAAAGCCGCCCGCGTCCGCGCCAGTCGCGCTGATGCAACAAGACCGGATATTGCCCACCGCCGAAAACTCGGTTTCAAGCGGATCAATCGCAATATCGCGTCCTTGTTCCGCAAATTCCGCCGCCTCCCGTTCCATTTCGCGGAGCGTAAGCGCAGCGGCAAAGGCACATTCCTCAGGACCTGTCCCTGCGGAAATGAGCCATTTTTCATGTTTCACACATGACTCCTATACATGAGAAAAAAGTATTTTCAAAAGAGGAAAAACTATTCCTAGGAATAGT